>Ga0123342_1002231_pt1 | contig 32316 bp, 31 predicted proteins | sample Turbeawhitnodule_FD_89960 | JGI IMG/M metagenome (GOLD analysis project Ga0123342, IMG submission 89960) | Root nodule microbial communities of legume samples collected from Mexico - Turtle bean Mexico white nodule | ecosystem: Host-associated > Plants > Roots > Nodule | place: Mexico: Nepantla... | reverse complement strand
TTATTTCTCTCAATTGGCTTACTGTTTTTACCTCATTCCAGTGCCATTATTGAGTTAAGACATTGAAGTTTCTGTGGTTAATTTTTCACATTCCAGTTCGCTTTCAATCATTCCAGTTAAATCATTCCAAACGGGTTGTTGATCGAGCAGGCTCTGCGGTTTGCTTTCAAGGCCAGCAATAACCAGGCGAAATATGAAGCCCTCATAGCTGGAATGCTATTAGCTAAGGAAATGGGGGCGAATAGTTTGATAGCGAAGAGTGACTCCCTGTTAGTAACAGGGCAAGTTACAGGAGAGTACTAGGCCAAGGACCCCCAGATGGCCGCATATCTACAGTACGTTCAGATTTTGAAGGAGACTTTCACGGTGTTCGAGTTAGTACATGTTCCTCGAGAACAAAATGTCCAAGCTGACTTGCTAGCAAAGCTCGCCAGTTCAGACAAGGGGGGCAGACAGAGAATAGTCATTCAGGAGACCCTGAGAACACCTCGAACCACCACTGACGATACGACGGAAGTCCAACAGATAAGCACCTCAGAAGGTGTTAAGAGAAGTCATCGATCGTTGGCTCAAGAAACCCTGAAAACGCCCAGAATAAGCACATACGCGTTACCAAAGGAAGAGTCAATGCAAGTTTGCCTAGTTGAAGGGGGAGAGACTTGGATGACCCCCTAGCAACGCTGCTTGGCTGATGGGATACTCCCGCTAGAACCCACAGAGGTCAAAGTGGTCAAGAAAAATTCGAGCAGATACACCCTAATCGACGGGAATTTGTTCAAACATGGTTTCACTCACCCCACCCTGATATGCGTAAGTGGTGATCAGTGCATGCGCATTATGGCAGAGCTTCACAAAGGGATATATGGGAGTCACATCGATGGCCGAGCTCTCTCATCGAAGGCAGTTCGCGCAGGATATTATTGGCCAACCATGAGGTACGCACAGCGCTGCAAGCAGTGCCAACAACATGCTGACTGGCACAAGGTGCCCCCAGAAGAGTTGAGGTCGATCTATAGCCCATGGTCGTTCCATACCTGAGGGATTGACATTCTAGGGCCATTTCCTTTAGCGGTGCGACAGATGAAGTACCTCGTGGTTGCCATTGAGTACTTCACAAAGTGGATAAAGGCTGAGCTAGTGGTGCAGATCACAGCCCACAAGGTCTAACACTTTGTGTGAAAGAGTATAGTATGCCACTTTGGAGTCTTAAAACGATTGGATTCCAGTAATGACACCCAGTTTGCTAGCCAACAGTTGGGCAAGCTGTGCACAGAGCTGAGCATAAAGCAGGCCTTCACATGAGTCGAACACCCCCAGACAAATGGGCAGGTCAAGTTTGCCAACAGAGTCCTACTCAGAGGTCTGAAGAGAAGGCTGGAAAAAGCTAAGGGGACCTGGGCATAAGAAGTTTCTAGAATTGTGTGGGCTTACCACACCACTCCCCAATCCACTACCAAAGAGTCGCCCTTTAGCTTGGTGTATGGTTCGGACGCGATGATTCCTGTAGAAATCCAAGAGAGCTCGCCACGTTTTCATAACTTCGTGGCTGAAGAATCCAACGAAGAAAGAAATGTGAACCTGGATTTACTGGATGAAGTTAGGGAGGAAGCGAGGATCAAGGCGGAAGCCTTGAAGGGAAAGGTGGAGTACAGGTACAACTCTAAGCTGAGACCTCGACAGTTCTAGGTCGCCGACCTGGTGATGCGAAAAGCCCACCCATATCGATTAGAAAACAAGTTGTCTCCCAAGTGGACTGGTCCCTTCCGTGTGACAGAGGCCCTTGGGAATGGAGCATACATGCTCGAGACTTTAGAAGGTTGAGCAATCCCTCGCACGTGAAACGCAACCAACCTTAAGTTTTATTTCCGTTAAGTTATTGCATTGTACACAATTTTAGGGAACACTCTTTTTCCCTTATAAGGGTTTTTTAATGAGGTCACCCAATAAAATTCCAGTTATTCAGTTAAAAACAAATATTTTGTACAGTGCAGTTAATGAACCTCTCCCTAGGGTTAGAAACCTCAAGATTGGGAATAGTATGGTTCTTCGTGAGCCTCCCTCTTGAGTAAGAACACTAAGGTCGAGAACAATATGGTTCAACAGTTAAAATCCTCCCCTACCTTTGCACAGTTAGGGCGAGGTCAGTAAAACGAACCTCTTCTTTGCTTTGATACGCCAAGATTGGGAATAGTATGGTTCTTCGTAAGCCTCCCTCTTGTGTGAGTTCACCAAAGCTGAGAACAATATGGTTTAACAGTTAAAATCCTCCCCTAAATTTGTACAGTTAGGGTGAGGTCAGCAAAACGAACCTCTCCACTGGTTTGATACGCCAAGATTGGGAGTAGTATGGTTTCTGAGTGAGCCTCCCTCTTGTGTGAGTGCACCAAGGCTGAGAACAGTATGGTTCACCAAAAAAACCCTCCCTTGCCTCTATGCGACAAGGACGAGGTTAGGAATACAAGCATCTCCCTTGGGTTAGAAACACCAAGACTAGGAATAACATGGTTCTTAGTGAGCCTCCCTCTTTGTAGAAACGCCAAGGTCGAGAACAAAAATAGTTGTCAGTTAAAATCCTCCCCTGCCTCTATACGGCTAGGGTGTGGACAGAAATAAGGACTTCTTCCTTGTATTGTAAGGCAAGGTTAGTATGAGCTTCAGGTATACGTCTCCCTTATCCCTGTGTGGAAAGGTTGAGTCCAGCTAAGTAAACCTCTCCCTCATCTTGTGAGACAAGGCCGAGAGTAGTATGGTTCCCAGCCAGAGGTCTCCCTTGTTTTATAAGACAGGGTTGAGAGCGGCGTAGTACCTAGTTAAGGATCCCCCTTGACCGTATGAGTCAAGGTTGGGGGCAGCATCTCCCTTACCTTTGTTTGGCAAAGGATAGGGCGAAATGAGAGCTTGGGCAAGCATTGCCTCTACTCTGAGACGACGAAGAAAGACTAAAGTCAACAAGCGATAGAGAAAGCGTGCTACCTAAAGCAGAAAGACCCTAAAGGCGTTGTTAGTCTAAGCAAGCCAGGCGAAGCAGTTAACAACGTCAAAGGAAGTAAGATCAGACAAAAGGGCAGAGTTCATAAATAAAAAAGGTATATATACAAGTTACTGAAATTGTTCATTAATCAGTTAAGTTACAACAAGTAGGAAGTTACTCCTGGGCGTTGACCAGCTGCCCATCAACGACTTTCTTTGTCAATCCTGTTTGAGATAGATCCACCCCAGGATGCGCGCAGGCAACCTGGGCCATGACATCCTCAAACCCAGCACCATAAGCCTCAACAGTGTCGCTGGTAAGCTCCTCCTTAATCTGATTGAAGAGTTCGTCCTTGCGGACTAGCTCTCCCTCTAGCTGGCCAAGCCGCACCTACTGCTGAGTGGCCCTTTCCTCCAGCCTGACCATCTTCGCCTGCGACTCCTCATCCTTCTCCTGCAAGTCGATGACCTCATTCCAGAGACAAGACCTTCGAATGAGCACTCAGGGTCTCCTGGGACTTCTCAAACAGAAGCCTCTTGGTCTCCTTGTCGGTTTGGCGAAGGTCTGACAACTCCAGATACAGTGCAGTTTCATGTTGTGTAAGCTTCTTGATCTGGAGTGCGTCTCAACTTCCTGCCTCCCTTAACTCCTGCACATCAATCTACAAATCTTGCACCTTTTTCATGGCAAGACTAGATGCGACGGAAAATTCCCCAAGGCCTTTGGCTGCATGCCCTTGCAGGGGGTCTTCGCCCAGGCTGTCCATCATCTCCTAGTCTTGGATGGATTGAAGGGCCTCCTGGAGAAAGGCGGGTAGCTCTACAGCGGGAGGCGCGCTGTGATCACCTCCAGGGGCGCTCTCTCCCCCACCCTCGTGTACAACGATATCACAAGGGGAAGATGCACTTGGGGGAATTCTCTCTGAAGAAGGAGGCGCGACCATCTGAGGCTGATTGGGCTGGGACTGCGACATCAACAACCCTTTTTCTCTTGAAGACGAGGCTAGAGCAGGTGTCCTCATCCTCGGAGGCAGTGGCCTCAACTACCCCTTTCTGCCTAAGATCCATAGGGGTTGGAGCATAAGGGCTTGGGGCAGTGATAGCCGTACCAGGGGCATTAGCAGGGGTTGCAACATCGACATCAGATGGGCCAGCACCAGCTTTGCGTTTGGAGGCTGCCTCAGCTAGCATCCTCCTCTTTTCCTCATTGAGCACCATGTCTGCATGAGAAAACAACAAGGCATAAGAAAGTGAACCAACACAGTGTGCAAGTAAGTAAAAGCAGAAACAGGAAAGGATACAAATATAGCCTTTGAGAGCCTTAGGGTTGTACTCAAGCTTGATCAGTTCAACAGTGTTAAACACCACTCCCAAGCTTGAAAGGAGCTGGCACACCTCGCAATGGGGAAGGGCCAAGTCCTCGAGACTCCTAGGCTTCTTGAGCCTTGTTTTCTCCACCTAGTAGAGTGGGAACCCATCCAGCAAGGTAGGATCATGCTTGTTGCAACATATCTTAAAGAACTTCCCTTTGAAGCCCTTGTAAGACTGCTGGAAGAGGGTTAGAAGGACTCTCCCTACCACTCCGTTGATGCTCATCCACAGCTTCTTTCCAGGACTCTTTGCCTCGAAGAAGTAGAGGAAAACATCCACAGATGGCGTATGGCCAAGGTGGTTGCAGAGAATGGCAAAGGCCCAGCTATTGGGGTGCAGCTGGGCAAGGGCCACATTGATTTCAGTCAGAAGAGCGCTCAAACCCTGTGAATGGGAGGCGAAGCTTGAGTAGCATAAAGACGATTGCGTGCATGAAGAAGAAAGGTTCCTTGGGGTCTGCGCGGTCATCGATGCACACGGGCTCACCCTCCTTACAAGGCAGAACCTTCACGTATACGTCGTGCTCCCTCCCAAACACATGGAACTTCTCATCAACCTCGCCCTCCTTGTACGCTCTTATATCCTCGAAGGAGGTGATTTTGGAGGTCTCGGCTAAGAGGCTGTCAGGAGCCCAACGGTACAAGGGTTGGTAGTCAATGGAAGGAGGTGAGTTCGGTGTGGTTTTCGTTCGAGCCATCTTAAGAGAGGAAGCTAGAGAAGAAAAAGAGAAAAAGAAAAGGAGAAAAAACGAAGGTTTAGAGGAGGAAGATGGTATGCCTCAGAAACCCAGAAAATAAAAAGAAGAACGTAAAGTGCGAAAAACATAAACAGTCCCAAAACAGTTATAGCATGTTATGAGCATCGGAATCATGAAACAAAAATCATACCTTTAGACAGTTAGGGTTTTGAAGCTTGAAGTGGTTGAAGGAGAAGAGAGAGCGTTCGAGAGCAGGAAATGCTTGAGAAATGCTTAAGTGAAGTAATGAAACAGTGAAAAATGCAAGGTTTTGAAAAGGTTTAACGTATACGAAGAAGCGCAAACGGCAACGAGTCCTAGCCGTTGATCATGCCACGTGTACGCTAATTAAAAAAGTATGGTGAGACGTCGCTTCGGTGTACTATTCACATCCCATCACTCCAGTGCCACGTAGGTCACCGTGGACGATCACTTAGTCTCTTCACTGAAACAAGTTATAGCTCGAGACTGGGGGCTTGTGTACAGGACAGACCTCAATCATCGGCGCTAGAGAAAGACATCGGACATCGGTCATCGGTGGTCTAATAGAAATGGTGGGCCACGTAAGCTGGGTCCCACAAACAGTATGAGTTAACATGAAGTTAACACTCAGATACCAAAAACGACCTAAGTCACGAGAGGATCATGCATGGGTTGTGTATGGTACATTCGGGTACAGCACAAGCAAGTGTTCCCTGGAGGCGCTAAGGCCCGTTAGGGTTAGGGTTTCCAGGGAAAGACTGCATAAATGGCACGTGAATACTTAGGGCACCAAAAGAACAAATGATGCCGCAGCGCTGGTACATGAGTAGGTACTCTGGCGGCTACGCTGTTAGGTCTATGCACTCCAGAAAAGGGAAGTCCTATGTGCCAGATTACGCTAAGATTGTGTAATAGTGGCGCAAGGACATTCTCCCAGGAACCCTAAGCCCACCAAGAGATGTGGGAACAACACAGAAGTAACCCTAGATACAACCTATAAAGAGGGTGGTAAGAACCCTAGCAAGGTACGTCATTTATAAGACTGAAACTGCTTTACACACATTAGTGTTTCTTTAGCCCTTATTGACTTGAGCGTCGGAGTGCAAATGGCCGTAAGGGTTTCCCTTTGTTTTTACAGGTGGAGCGTTCTTCTATCTAAGAGAGTTCGACTCCAAGAGGAGACAGGCGGGCCTGAAGCTATCGTTAGAGTCAACCGGCGAGAACAATTGCCAACCCTAATGTGCCCTTTATGTAATCTGGTAGAGGAAACAGTCAGCCACCTATTTGTAAAATGTAAGATAGCTTTTCAGATATGGTCGATGGTTTCAAAGTGGGTGGGGCTACACATAATTTATCACAATGATATGAAACACCATTTGATCCAGTTCGGTTTGTTTCAGTTTAATGTGAAAAGGAGCCGTGCTTGGAAAGGGAATTGGGTAGCGGTGATTTGGAGTATTTGAAATCAAAGGAATGGTGTGGTTTTTAATAAAGGGAAAGTGGATGCAAAAAAACATCTTTAGTCTGGTACATTACAAGTTTGGTCTTGGATGAGAAGGAAAATAAAAAAATTTAATTTCTCCTCTCTGATTGGGTGCTCTTTCCTTTAAATTGTTTCCATTCCTTAAGTTAAAATAGACTCTGGTTATGCGTTTTTCTGTTGTCTTGAACAGTCCGGTCATATACAGATGTTGAAAGTTTTGTTGTGATGCAGATGTGGTATTTATAGGTGATTGAGTGGTACAAAGGATTTGTAATGCAGGGGAGACAGATGCTATAGGATGGAGGAAGATCGGGGTGAAGGGATATGTTAGGTGGAAGAAGCTCCATGAGAACAGTGGTGAACATTTGTGTACTAAATTATCAATAGTTGTAGTTTTGGGTTATCATTTTGATTATGCAGTTAGTGTGGTGTTTAACAAGGTTATCTGGAAAAGTTTTGACATACTTCTTAGCCAAGGAAGGGAAAAGATCTTGTTTATTTTGTTACAGGAAAAGAAAGTAGAATTTGGCAGTCAAGGTCATGGAGGAGGCAAAGGGTTTGTTGTTCTCGTTTCTGGTTTTTTCAGCACCAAGGACTCTCCTTTGGGGCTGTAGAGTAGGTATATGTTGGCATAGGTAAAGATTAGTGTACTTATGATGAAGAAAGACTTTTTGTAATAAAGAACTTGTTAGTATAGATTTATTATATTATGCACTTGCTGCATAATTCTGTTTTGCAAGTAGGAGGGGTGGTGCTAAGATGCCTAGGTTCATGGTTTCTTCTCCTATAATGCTGTTCTGTTCTTTTAATGTAGGTGGTGAGAGTTTTGGATCTTTATATAACTTCGAAGTATCTCGTTTTATATTATTTATTTTTTGTTGATTAATCCACATTCTCAAAAAGAACATGAATTTTTAATAGAAATTACTGAAAAGGAAATGAAAAAAATATTGTGAATGGAAAAATTTACGATAAGCGTGTTCCTATTAACACAAAGACCTGTAAATGAAAAATTGAAAGTATAGCCATCTACACCTAGAAAGGATAAGCCCTTTGAAACTTGGGAAGAACAAAAATGTAAAGATGGTAAATTGATTCAATCTGGGGCAGAAGATTTAATGTGGAACTAAATATTGATGAAGCTTTAGACATAAAAATGCCATTTATCACATATTATTCTTCATCTGGAGCAAAGATGGCTAGGGATTGATAAGAATACAGAATGAATTTTATAATCAGAAAATATGTCAAAGGAATTATCAAAATGTGTATGCTTCATAGGCAGCGAAAATACATATACGCTGTCATGGTTGGATGTTAACTTTCTATTCATGATATTTTATTTAAGTAAATTATAATTTAATGTTATTTTTATTTTGATAATTAATTATTTTTGGAAACGCATTTTCTTTATTCCTTTGTTCTTGCTCAACATTCATGGAGTGGTGTTGCTAATTTTCCTTCCATCATCAATGGTGGCACTATGTCACAACATAGAATAAATAGTCTTTCTCTAATTGCCATTAAAATAACTTTTTAAAAATCTTGATTAAGAAAGAATTATTGATGATTTTATAAGAAATATTGGTGATGATACAAAAAAACTGATAATAGACCCTGGCTGAAAATACCTTTTTTATCTGGGAGACAACATTATAACCACCACTAGTCATAAAATCAACTGTAGCATCCTCCCACCATGGCAATAAACAATGCAAGCGACCCACCTGTTTAAGATTACACCAACATGTTATCCAACTTCATTCTGCAACATCTAAAGATCACAGTGAATGAGTGCCACTCAGCGTGTGTGATAGTATATGGCTATTATATCTTAAATAAACCATACATAAATCTCCTAACAACTATCCTATGAACTATAACATGCTTAAGCTTGTGATGTTGAGTGTTAAGTGGTATTAAGAACACATTTTTATACACATATTTAGTTTAGCAATTCATATTGTTCACCATATTATAAATTAGAATGATGATCAATGCTCCGACGAATTAGGTTTAATTCTTAGAAACTACATGTTTTTCTAGATATAAATATGTTTGATACATTTATGCGACTAACTGTTGAGCATGGTGCATTATGAAATTGAAAATAAATGCAAACATATGTACACAAAGAAAGTGATAATATTGTTAAGATCTAGCAACTCACATTGGTCCAATCGAGGCTGGTACTGAAAGACAGGTTTGTGAAGCTCAAATAGTTAGCATATAAGCGTAATGGAATGCTCTTCAATACATATGCCTGATTCAAAATAGTGTCAATGGTGACCACAACTTGCACCATTTAAGAATTAACAATCTCATGCTATCATTCATATATCTTCCCCCAAAAGAAGTAAAAGAATCGAGAGAAAAGACTAAACAAGCATTACTTAGGAAACAGGACTAACAATTCAAATCTGATTTAAGCTATAGAGGGGTTTGGCTGTTTAAACCAGGGAGGGTAGAATCTTTCAATTTAAATCTGATTGTTCATTTTCTTGCTTATTTTTCATTCGTTCTGCTCCTTTTTTTTTGGAGTAAAAGTTAATCTCCACAAGGAGTGTTCCTCCTTGAGTTTTATTATAATTTCAGTGAAATTCAATGGGAAATTAAGTCATCTGCTCTTTATTTTGGATCAAAATAAGTAATGGGTAGTTCCAAGAGGCCATGAGCCATCCAAGCTAAATTCATTATATTATATTGAGTAACAAGAAGGAAGAAAAAGAGTAACTGATACCTAACAAAAAGATATGTCATTTCCTAAAATAAAATGCAATATTAAGAAATGATAAAGTTAATGGAATTTCATTTTAGCAGGGTAAGATCAATTTTTAAAAAAAAAAATATTCTGTAGACAGGATATGAAACAATATTCTAGATGATTGAATAAACAGATGTTTTTGTCCAGCTGATATAGATTTAGACATGATTTTCTAGATAATAGCTTGTGGTAAGTTGGAGATATACTCACCCCAGCATAGGCTGCTGCTCTAGGTAAGGTTGCTAGGTTTCCTGTTCCTTCGGCATACACACTAGCATCAATCAAAACAAGCTTTTCCACCTGAAAAAATGAACTTCAAGCAAATTACTAGATCATAACAGAATCACTTGATAAAATTGCCTTTTAATAAAAAAAAAAACCTCAAAATTTGTCAAATATTCAGAAGTTAAATTATTGGATACCACATACAGCTTCTGGATAATTGACCGCAAAATCAATGGCAACTGCAGAGCCAAGGCTTGGACCAACCAATATCATTGCCTTTCTGATGTGAGACTTCCAAAACTGGTAGATAAATCCAATTCACCCACAACACAATGAAACAATAGGAAGTAAAACAACAGAGGTGCAAAGAAATTTGTCAAAGCCTACACTATAAATGATTTCTTACTTCAATTCATAGTCTGAACATAAAAGGGTAACAATTTAATAGATGTACTTTTTAGAGTTATGTATAACTATAATGGCCACACTGCCAACAAAGCTGTAAACAAATATCATTACAAAGCCAAGGATCCAAGAGATGCGCATTAGTTATCACCTAACTACCTGATAAAAGTGATCACGCTTTGATACCACATCACATGAAGGAAGTTTTTCTGATGGATATAAGAAGAAAAAGAGAAAACCCAATCATTAAAATGAAAGAAAGGAATGAACATAACATGGGAAAAGTAAAAAAGCAAACCTAGATCAGAGAAACCCCAACCAAGAATGTCAACAGCCCATGTCTCATAACCAGCTTCCTCAAGCAATGGATATGTGTATCTCCATTCTAAACATGAGCTGAACAATGAGAAGGAGTGAAATGAAATCCAAATGTAACTTGAGCAGAAAAAGGTACAAATTCTGTCACTTGCTTGTTTTGAGCACCTGTCAAAGCCATGAAGTAGGACAACTGGATTTTCCTTGTTCTGCATCATCGGCTTCACACAACTACTCATGATAGGATCTTCCGAGAACCTAACCTGATTGTGCCAAAGTAATGAGCAATAGTATATATTGAGCAATTTTCTCAAGAGAACAAGCTCAAAAACTTCCTAAACAGTCTACACATTTGGAAAGTTGGAAGATAAACTATATTTTGAAGGAAGAGAGAATGAAAGAGTCTATTATGTTTGAAGAGCCCATAAAAAGGAATTATTTAGAAAAAATCATTGCTTCTATTCAGTTTAAGAGTAGCTTGAGTAAATAAACACACCACCACCACCAACAGTCTAAACTCTAAAGGACCATAATACAATGGTAGTCTTCAAGGAAATGAATCAGTATATAATACAAAATATAAGACCTGAAAATCTTTATTTGAAGATAACAATGCAAGATAAAAGGAAACAAAGTACAATATTCCAGGGCCTTCAAGAGCCTGGTCCTCCTTACTTCCATTCATACTAAAGAATGACTCTTTCTTTCACCCACTTAGATATTTATAATAGACTCCTCTCTCTCACTCCTACTTCTTTGCTTATTACAGACTTTATCAACACCTCCACCCACTTCCTTGCTTATTAGAGACCTTTTGGATATCTAATGAAGAGTAGAAAAGAATGGTATGTGAAACAAAATTGGCATACCATTTATTATTGGACATTTTATAATGAAATGCAGGAAAGTTTCCATTGATTGGGAAGTGAACAACGTATGATAAGGAGATTAGTAAACAAAAAAGTTGGTTTCATGGCATAAACTCCAAATAGGAGGAGAAAATAAAGGTACTAGAATGAAAGAGAAAAAAACGTTCCATCCTAAATTCCAAATTATTCCATCAATCCAAACGCACCTGGTTCAATTTCATTATTGGATATCTCAACATGTTAGCATAATGCATTAGACTACAAGCATAATGAATATGAAAAGGACGACAAATACAGAACATAAGATAGTAAGTAAATAAATTGGAAGGTGGAATTGATAAAAATGCAGAATTTACAGAAACGGGAAGTCTCTGAATCCGGTTAGCAAGAGTTCTCGCAAAAGGGTCTTTGATTCTGTGGACTTCTTTAGGAAGAAATGAAGGGAAGACATCAGTTTCAGACACAAGCTTGAGTTTGGGTGTGGAGGGAAAAGGCAAGCGCGATTGAGAAGCGAACTGAGGTGGTAATAGTAATAGCATTGCAAAAAACTGAAATTGAAAAACCCAGAGACAGAGGCTAAGGTGAAGGAACGTGGCATATGTATGTCAGACCTGTCCTGTCCTATGTTTTGACAAATAACTGCCACTTCATCCTCACTCTCAACTCTGATTTCACGCCATTAACACACTTCCTCCTTGCTTTCTAATGTTAAGGATAATGTGAATAAGAATACATTATATTGGTTTTAAAATATAAATTTATACAATATTTCGGTTTCATTTTCAAGTGTGATTTAAAGTTATGCTCAAATAAAAAAATATACAAATTTTTTTCATAAATAATTTGGATTTTTTTATATTTTTATCTACTTCAAAATAAATATACACTAGTTATTAAAGTGTAAATTAATTCAAAAAGCTAGGTGTCATAAAATAAAATTGACAAAAGATGTCATCATGAACTTTATACTAATATGTGAAAAAATAGAAAACATATATACAAATTAATATTTCATATTAGAAATAAATGTAAATAATTTATTTAAATAAGTAAAAAAAATTAAGAATATTTTTTTTAAAAGAAGATTGGATATTAATAATTATGTAGATATTTGTAGTTTTTTTAAAGTTTCATATATATCATTGAAGTTTTCTTTATAATATAATTTCTTCCTTAAACTATTTATCATCCTTTTCTTAATAATGCCCATAAAATCGAATAACTGTTAAATTATTGAATTTACACTAAGTGTTAAATGTCGTTATAGAATTCTTAGGTAGTCTTTTCCTATAAAAAAAAAAGAGTAGTTGTTATCTTGAAATGTGTTTTCATGCAATTATATCTAGATTCATTATATTCTGGAATTTCTTACCATTTATGATGTAAATCCTTCACGAAATTACTAGAATTTTGCAAGTACTAGTTGTTGTTTTTTTTCTAATTTTTAGTTGTTCAAGTTATATTTAGAGAAAACAACTTTAACATGATAATTTTTTTTATAATTAATTGAAATTATGCAATGAAAGCACAACTTTATTTTTATTTTTTTCTACCAATTAGGTGAATTTGTGTATTGAAAATTTTATTTTAGTTTTTTAATATTAAATAAAGTCGTGTATATAAAACAGGAATTTATTTATTTTTAATAATTAAGTGAAGTTGTGAAATAGAAACATCACTTCATCTTTTATGTTTTTTTAATTTTAATATATTATAAGTTCATTATTTATCAAAACAAATAATAAGAAAAAAAATTAATTTATGGACTTCGTGGTGCATTTGGAAATATAACTTTTTTATTTTTAATATTTTTTAATATATATTAATTTTTTATTTAATTATATTTGCACTTGTAATTTATTTTATTTTATTATTTTTGTTTTTTAAGAAATTGTAATTAGGACATGTTATTTACTTCAAACGACATAATTTGGAGATGTTATTAATTCAATAATATTAATTGAATCTTGTACCGGTTGGCACCGAACAAGCCTGTCTCGAACACGAGGATCGACCAACCGAGTCAAAGAACACTTCAAGTCACACATTAAATAAGAGTAACCATAGTTACAATAACATTTAATGTGTTATAATCGTATTCCAAATATGTGGGAAACATCTTCGCAAAATTAGTTAAATACTAATTAATTGAAAGACGTTGCAGATATTCCTTAAAAAACATACCTCCCTATTAATCAGGGATCATGATGTATCAGTTAATAACTTATAGCTGGCCCATCATGGAGAAAGCCCATAATTAGCATTATAAGTAAAACCTCCACAAGGTTGTAAGGTACGTTTTTACTTTGAAAGAACACACTCAAAATACTAGTATTGACTTGAGTGTCGAAGTGCAATCGCAGGTACCCCGACCGTCTGAGTTCAACAGCGAAGGAAGGAAGCTTGAAGATACCCAACAGACACGGACACATCCCCAAATTGTTTTATCTGGGTCCCCCTCCCTCTATACAGGTACAATTGGCGCCCACCGTGGGGTCGAGGTAACAACTTGATCTTCGGCAACAAAAACAAGCAATCATGGTCTCAATAAGAAACAACGTCGACCGCATGACGGATGAACAAGCAGCCATGATTCGAGCCCTTCAGGCTTAAATGGAGGAACTACGTCAAAAAAGTGTCGCAAATCAACTATGCAATGAAGAAAACCAACGTCGTCATGTAGAGGAAATGTCCCTCCTAAGGGAGCAAAACAAATTCTTGCAACAACGACTTGAGGGTCATGAACGAGAAGGGCAATCTCATGCTCCACCAACTAATCCAACTAATCCAACCAATCCAACCCCACAACTGCCACCCACTTTCCAAACAAATCAAACGCACCAAAGTTCCAGAATTCATATTGCCCCAGACGATGAAGAAGACGTTTGGGGACACCCGTTCACAGACGAGATAATCGCAACACCACTCCCTTCCAAGTGGAAAGGGCTAACCGTTAAATTGTATGATGGCTTCAATGATCCAGACGAAAATTTGAATGTCTTAAAAACACAAATGACTTTGTACACGACCGACAAATTCGTCTGGTGTAAAGTCTTCCCTGCCACTCTGCAAGAGGGACCGCTAGGATGGTTCACAACCCTCTTTTCCAATTTCGTGGGAAATTTCAAGGTCCTGACTACAAAGTTCACCACACAATATGCAACAAGTCGGCCTCATCACACCTCCTCGTTGTCCCTACTCAATGTGAAGCAAGAAAAGGGAGAAACCCTTCGGGCGTTCAGGGATAAATTCAACAAAGTATGTATGGGCATTAGAAATTTAATTCCCAAAATTGCGATGCATCACCTGGTCGACACTATCCGCCCCGGTCGGTTCACTGAAAGTCTAATCAAGAGACCAACCCAGAACATGGAAGAATTGCGCAATCGCGCCACTAAGTTCATGCAGATAGAGGACACATTGACTATCACCAGAATCATCCAGTGGAAGGTCCAAATAAGGTGAAAAAAAAGGACAAAGACAGAAGCAACCGACCTGTATCAAGTCGGAATGACCGCTTCAGGGAAAACTGAGTGCCTCAGTTTAATAGTACACTCCTCTAGGTTTTCCCAGAGGGAGAATCCTAGACGAAGCTATATAAGCCAAACTGATCCCGGTCTTAAAGCAATCACATACCTCGCGAAACGCTAACACTTCCAAGCGTTGCCAATATCACCGTAATTATTGACATACAACTGAGGGGTGTCAAGCATTAAAAGAAAAAATAGAAGAACTTCTCTAGGCGAGACACTTTTGTCAATTCGTCAAAACTGACTCGTCTACACACCACCAACCCCCTAACGAACATCACGATCGACCTGGATGAGAAAACCTATGTCGCCACGATGACAACAGACGTCCCACGATGACAACAGTCGTCCCACGCAACATAGGTGAAGTGAAAGCCCAGTCAGAGGGACCAGACAACAGAGTAAGAGTCTTCAAAGAAATAATAGAACCAGACGCAGAGTCCAGGAGGTCATCAACACCGTCGCCGATCCCATATCACTCGACATTCCTAGAGATGTCCATTATATAGTAGGAGGCTTTGCAAAATGGATGGATGTTCGAACTCAGCAAGAAAGAAACATCTTAGAGCCATTCAGTCGGTCCACTTTACACCAGTCTGACCATGACCACGCATGCCCCGATCACATTCATGGATGAAGACTTCACCGTAATAGATCCAACACAAGACAACCTTATGGTAATCACTGTAAAGATAGATAAATTTGCACTAGGGCAGCTCAGTAGACATTCTATATTGGAAAACTTTCCAAAATATGAGGATCCCCGAAACTGAAATTCAGCCCTATAACGAGCAGATCGTTGGGTTCTCGGGCGAACGAGTAGACACTAGAGGATATATTGATTTGTACATCACATTCAGCGAGGAAGAGTGTCTCAGCAAAACCATTAAAGTCAAGTATTTATTGTTCAGTGCAAACACCTCATATAATATACTACCCGGGCGTCCCTCTATCAACCGTCTAGGAGGAATAGTCTTACCCCACACTTAGCGATGAAATTTCCATCTGCAACCGGAGACATTGCAACAATCCACGTTGACAAAAAAACTGCCCGGGAATGCTCTGTAGCAAGTTTGAAGGTGGAACCAACCAGGCGTTTATGTAGATCACCGCCACACGGCTGATCTCCAAGAAGATGAGAGCGATCAATGGAGAAATACTGCCAAGATGAACAATCAAGAAAGCACATGGTCACACTTGTAGACTTGGATTCCCGACTAGATGATGCCCGAATGGAACCTTCAACAGGATGAGCATAAGACGTACATTGGAACGTCTTTGAAGCCGGACGACCACAGGACCATTAACACAACCTTAATGGATAACGCTGACCTCTTTCCTTGGACCGCCGCCCACATGTGGCGTGAGTTCAGAAATTATCGCACATCATCTGTCTGTTTACAAAGAAGCAAGACCGGTCGCACAAAAAAAGCGGAAGTTGGGGGAGGAAAGGCGCAAAGCCGCCCGACAAGAAACAAAAAAATTGATGAGAGCCGACTTTATTAAAACAACACACTACACTACATGGTAGGCTAACGTAGTCATGGTTCAGAAATCTAGCGGTAAATGGCGAATGTGTGTAGATTACACCGAACTCAATAAAGCGTGTCCTAAAGATTCTTACCCCTTGTCAACCATTGATCAACTAGTTGACGGTGTAGGAGGCCACCATATCCTCAACTTACTTAATGCATACTCAGGATACAATCAAATCTATATGCATCCGAGAGACGACCTTCACAAACGACTCTGGCAACTTCTATTACGAGGTCATGTTGTTCGGCCTTACGAACGCAGGGGCCATATACCAGCGGCTAATGGATTATGTTTTTCACAACATGATTGGAGGAAGTTTTGAAGTATATATAGACGACATTATTGTCAAATCTGACTCATGCGAATAACACATAGAAGATTTGCATGAAGTCTTTCGAGCCCTTCGAAAACATCGCATGCACCTAAACCCCGACAAGTGTGCATTCGGTGTGGAAGGAGGAAAATTTCTAGGCTTCATGCTCACCCACCGTGGCATAGAAGCTAACCCAGAAAAATGTAGAGCTATATCCGAAATGCGAAGCCCCAACAACATTAAAGAAGTTCAGAGATTGATCGGGCGACTCACAACACTCCATATTTGTGCCAAAATTGGCAGAAAAGACTAAACATATCGTTCAAATGCTACGTAAAGCATCCAAATTTCAATGGACGGACGAACGTGAGAATATATTTCTCTAACTGAAGCTTTTACTGACCTCCCCGCCGATCATTCAAAAGTCGGTCGCCGACGCACCAATAATTGTCTATCTCGTCGTTTCAGAAAACACAATCAGAGCAGCCTTGGTCCAAGAAGTGGATACAGCAGAACGACCCGTCTACTTTATTAGCCGAATCCTCCACGGTGCAAAAAACCACTATCAGATGATAGAAAAGGTCGCACTCGCTTTGGTCGTCACATCTCGACAAATGCACATGTATTTTCAAAATCATCGGATCATAGTCAAAACTGACTACCCCATTATGAAAATGCTGGCGAAACCAGATTTGGCCGGACGAATGATAGGCTGGGCCGTCGAATTATCGAAATTCGACATCTAGTACCAACCGAGGGAGCAATTAAATTGCAAGCTCTGGCTGACTTTGCAGCTGAATTTAGTCCCTTTCCAAATGAAGATAATAAATCTCCATGGACCCTGCACGTTGACAACTCTTCCAACAACAAGTCGTGCGGTGCAGGAGTTGTACTAGAAGGACCAGGCAACCTCGTTATTGAAAAAGCTCTGAAAATCGATTTGAAAGCATCCAACAATCAGGTTGAATACGAGGCAATTATAGCTGGCCTTAACCTCGCCATCGACTTGGATGTCGAAAAGCTAGTATGTAAGAGTGATTCCCAGCTAGTGGTCGGACAGTTGAAAGGAGAGTTTGAAGTGCGGGAAACCCTACTACAACGATATTTCCACTTTGTACAGGGATTGCTCACTAAGTTTGATGAAGTAACAATTCAACACATACGCCGAGAACACAATGCTTGAGCTGATACACTCTTTCGCCTCACAACTGCTGCCAAAAAAGAGCTCCATCGATCGGTTGTATATATTACATTAGCCAAACCTAGTATCGGCACAAACGAGTGCATGACAACTGACATCCAACCAGACTGGATGACACCGATTAAGCAATTCTTGACTAACGACACATGTGAAGCACTCACAAATAAAACGATGAAGCAACAAACGACCCAATTCCTACTAATCAATCAAGATCTCTACTGGCGAGGCTACACTCACCCACTTTTAAAATGTCTTAATACAGAACAGGCCAGCTACATTATGCGAGAAATACACGAAGGTGTATGTTGTACCCATTCAGGAGCCCGGACAATGGTAGCCAAAATAATGTCCGCGGGATATTACTGGTCGACTGTCCATGGTGATTGCACGGACTACATACGTAAGTGTATGAAATGCAAAGAACACGACAACCTGACCCACCAAAAACCAAAAAACCTCCACTACATTCTCTACCCATGACCGTTCACGAAGTGGGGCATGGACATCATTGGACCGTTCGCTCCTAGCAAAGGACAATGTAAGTTTCTATTGGTCGGAATAGATTACTTTACTAAATGGATAGAATTCGAACCCTTAACGGGTATCATCGCGAAGAATGTTGAAAATTTCATTTGGAAAAACATCGTTTGTCGGTTCGGGTTGCCACAGGTAATCATCACTGACAACAACCGACAATTCACTAATGGAGGACTAGCCGAGTTCTACGAAAAGCTTGTTATCAAACATATCACCAGCTCAGTTGAACACTCACAAACCAACAACCAAGCCAAAACTGCTAATGAAGTTATTCTTAATGAATTAAGAAATAGGCTTGGGCCAACTAAAGGTAAGTGGACTGAAGAACTCCTAGAAGTTCTATGGGCCTATCAATGTACGTTGTAACGCTACAGTCCCCCACACAAGAAACACTGTTTAGTTTGACTTACGGGACAAAAGCCATGATCCTGGTCGAGGTGGGAGAACCTTCTCTGCAATGACAGACGTTGGATCTGAACCTCAACAATGAAAGCTTGTTGGTCGGCCTCGACCTCATCAATGAGTTAAGAGACAAAAGCAGAATCAGGGAAGAGGCATGCACGCAAATGGCGGCCAGACGGTATAGCTCAAAAGTAAAGCCTAGGAATTTTGAAAGAAGAGACTTAGTGTGGCGAAGGTGAAGTGACGCTTGAAAGATTGAAGGCATATTCTTAAGAAACTAGGAAGGATTGTTCCATATTGCCGACACAGTAGCCGACAATGCTTATTATTTAGAATATTTGTCAAGAAAAACTATGCCAAGAACGTGGAACGCCACACATCTAAAATTTTATTATAGCTAATAAACATTGACAGTGTATGCTTTCCTCACTCGGTTGTTTTATCCCTAAGGAGGGTTTTCCACCGAGAAGATTTTAACGAGTCACTTTAACCAATTTTATCATCCTATCTCTTTCTTTTTATCTTTATATAATTTTATTACCACGACATGTTAGAATATAAGGAGTGTCAACTCCAATTGCATTTATTTAAAGGATTACTCCTCTGATAAACCCACGAGATATGACCAGAATTAAAACTATTGATAATCTCGAATCGATCCGCACATCTTTGATCGGTCAGATTGATTATTACCATCTTAGTTATCACCTCAAGTGATCAGTACAACATACATATCGCACCCTGCGATCAGATTTAAGTGACACATTAATTTCACCGCTCGGTTAGTCAGAACAATAAATTTAAGATTTAGGGTTTATGCAGATAAACATGTGTCAGTCGGTGAATCATGCAAATATATAAACATATGTCAGTCGGTGAATCACGCAACTACAAACGAGTAAATAAATTGTTCAAAGGAAAATAAAAGTTGTTAAGAGCCCACAACCCTGGCCCGTCCTCTGGCTTTTCAATAACAGTATCGACATTCTCGCCGAGTGGCACGAGCTTTCCATCCACAACGTCCTTGTTTAAATCATAGCTAGGATCATCCATTGGCACGCCATGGAAAAATGCTACCTGTCGGAAACCCTACTGAAAACTCTCTTCATTTATCTGCAACATGAACTCATGACATTTTTCCAGTTCGACAACAAGCGCCTTCTCCTTCAACTCGGCATGAACCTTATCTTTTAAGAGTTGGTTTCTAATGAGGACCTGAGAGAGAGGGTGCCTGAGGCCCAAGTCCAAGCCCAACCCATGATCTCAACACCTACCATGCCTCAGAGGATTACTAGGAATAGGCAAAGACTTTAGGAGATGAGCATCAATTGATGTCTCTGTTTATAATTTCTTTAGAGTAGATTTAATATAACATAAAAAGAAGGTGTGGATAGTAGTTTAGGGCTTATGAGAAGAAATGGAAACAAGTCACACCTTCCATATGACTCACTTAGGCGCCATTTTCAAATGGTTTTGCCTTTTGAATTTCCCACCTATTTTCCTTTTGAAACCCGACCCTCTTATGCTATAAATAGAGGTGCTTGGCTCATGTAAATTCATGTTGAATGAAGAGTATAGTTACTATACAAAAATTGTGTTAAAGTTTTGTGAGCATTGTCTCTCTAAACCTTGGTCTTATCTTGTGAGTGTTGTGAGCTCTCAAGTGGTGACATCCACACTTATCTTGGATTCAATTCACGATCCAAGTGGCGTGCTCATTCACAATTCCACCACTCCTAAGTTTCCTTTCACTCATCTTTTTCCATTCCATTTCCATTTCTATTTTCAATTCCAAAATATGTCTTGTTCTTGTTCTTGTTCTTGAATTTCAATTCAGTACATGTTCTTGCATACCTTATGTTTGATTAAATTCCGCACCTAATTGTCATTCATTCTCACCATTGATTTGTGTTTTTCCTTTGGCCTTATGGAAATGAACCTTCACATCTACTTAACACTTGTTAGGTTAATGCCCAGTGGGAATTTTCCTTAGGCTTCTCACCTATATTTGTTTTAAAATCTAAATATAAGAAAAGTGTCACTAATCAAATGAACAATCCTAAAATCAACCCACATCAGTTTCTCTAGGCCTCCACCCTAGCAAGGTCCGCCTTCAAAACCTCTTGCACTTCCTCGGCCGCCAGTTGATCCCGCCGCATCTTTTCCCTACACGCCTTAGCAGTCCCCAATGCCACCTTCAATGAGTTGGCCAACTCTGCCAACCTGGTCCTCAACTTAGGCACTAACACTGCGCTAGTACTCTTCAATTCTTCACCAAGTGCCTTGCTGACAAAAGTGGCTTGGCTTTGCAACTCTATTAATTCTTCTATCAAATTCCCAATGGGAATGGCTGCTAAGACACCCTCATCCTCGCAAATCGAACTGCACAGCCTGTGTAAGTTGGAGCGAGGGACCTAGCATTGAATGTTGCTTGATAGAAGGTTGCCCCACCCTAGCACCAACTTGGGTATTAAAGGGTTGGCCTCTCTTTCAATTGGCCATCGGCAGAACGGGGGCATTAGTCGAAGCTGCTTCAATCGGAACAACAACTTTGTCCTTCCCGACCGCCATTAGACTCCCAAGCTTCCAATTGGCCGCTTGTCGCTTGAGGCTATTCATGAAACTACTCAAAGTTGGGTCCATCCGTAGGATAATAGCTGCAAGGTACATACAAAATTAAACCACATCAACGTAACGAATACACAGTCAGATGCAAGAAATCTACTTACCATTGAAATCCGTCGACTTCTTGGATGACCCATGTAAAGCTATCAGCTCCCGGGTGGGAAGTTTATAAGGAAGTGGTCAAATACCACCAGAATTGACTTATCCACGACTGACATGTTCGACCACAACCAGTTACTAAGTTGGGTCGGATTCTCTGTCCAATGGAAAGGAAACTTTGTGTGCCTCTCTGCATCATAGAAGAAGTCTCGGTCGTTCGGCTCCACAAAGATTTTAAAATATTTTTCTATATAAATTTTATAATATATGGTATGAGCAGCAAACCGAACGTTCCCCAGTCGACTAGATAAAGATAACCAACTCACTGGAGTACTCAGACGGGTATTGTAATAATAAAAGAAGGCTTGACGGGTGGGAATAAGCTTGAAAAGATCATAAAGCACTCGGAACGCTTGAAGGGCCACCCACGAGTTAGGATGCAGTTGGGTAGGCTCCACATTGAGGATCCGAAGGACCCCCATGGTAAAATCATCGAAAGGTAGGGCTATATGCAGGTCGGCAAAGAAAGTATTATATACAAAAAAGAAGTCTTGCGGTGCGTTTTCTTGACTGTGGCAAACACGGTCGGTAAGGCCACAAATATCAGCTATCACCGCATCGGTTGGACAATCAGGTCTTATAAATGAATTCTTAGACAAAAACTGGTTTAAACTATCAAAATCTCTCAACTTAGTGGGAATTTTTAAAATAAAAGGGTCAACCCAATCGTAGCTTAGACTACTCGATGATTGACTTGAACCACTACCCTCTCTCACACTACCAAACACAGTTCGAGTCACAGAAGATTCTATATTCACAAAATAATGAGAAGAATCGACAGAAGAAGACATTACTGACCTGGGAATTCGATCACTAAAGAAGAAAGTTGGTGGATTCGGCACTCAGAGCAAAGGAACGTTCTATGAACAGTAGAGAAAGTGTAAACCTCACCACGTTTTGAGAATGCCCTATTTATAGGAAGTCAAGTAAGAGAGAGAGTGTGATGAAGACCTAGTAGAGGAGGCGTCTGAGGCCCAAGCCCAAGAAGCCCAAGCCCAAGTGGAGGCCAAAGCCCAACCCATGAGCTTAACATTCTTCATGCCTCAAAGGATTACTAGGAGCAAGGTCAAGGCTTTGGGAGATGAGCATCATTGGATGTCTCTTTTTGTAATTACTTTTGAGTAATCTTTTTAGTAGAACATAAAGGGAGGTGTAGATATAGATATAAGAGGTGTAAATGTACAAAGATAAGTCACACCTTCCATGTGACATAAAAAGTAGGTGTAGGTGTAGTTTTAGGAGGTGCCAAAGAAATAAATCAAGTCACACATCCCTTGTGACTTGATTAGGCGCCGAATTTGAATGGTCTTGTTTTTTAATTTTGCCTTTTCATTTCAGCCCTCTCCTACTATAAAAGGAGGTGTCATGCTCTTGTAAATTCAGAATTGGAATTTTTAGAAAGGTTACTCTACTCAAATTGAAAGAGAATTGTGTGAGACTTGTTTTCCTTCATCTTGTCTCATCTTGTGAGTGTTTGGGAAGCTCCAAGTGGCGGCATTCATGCACTTATCTTGGAACAATCACCTCCAAGTGGCATGTTCTTCCCTTCCTTGACTACAACCACATAAGTTCCTTCTTGCTTCATCTCCATTTCCATTTCCGCACCTAATCTACAAATTCTATTCGGTCAATTGTGTTTGTTCTTCATTTCTATTTGATAGTTTGTGTTCTTGTTTAATTCAATCGGTTCAAATGTGTTTAGTTGTTTTTCCTAATCGGTTAAATATCTTGTTCTTGTCTTCTTTAAATTTCCGTGTCATATCTTGTTTTATTATTGTTGTTTTGTGTGTTTCTCTATTCTATTGTTGTGTGAGGAGATGGCACTCATGTTCATGAGTTTGGTTCATCATTTGGAAGGAATTTAACTCCATTGATGTTTACTTAAGCCTCCTCACTTTGTTCTTAAAGTGTTACAATTTAATGAATCTCCTAATCAACTCACATCATATGGTATCTAGAGTTATGGTTGTGTTCATTTTTTTTTTTTGAGTTGATTGACACTTTAATTCTGTTTTTGTGTTAGTTATTCTGTTTTTGCTTTAATTGAGTCTTTCTTGATCTTTTCTTTGTTACAAATTAATTGTGTTTGAGTCATTTTGCTTTTTAAATCCATATATGTTTGTCAATGTCATGTTTCTCCTATAATGTCATCACTTCTATGTAGTACTTTTCTTGCTAATTTTGGTTGCTTGATTTTTACTAGAGTGCGGTTTTCTATTTTTGTTTTTGATCCTTTGGTTGATTTTATTTTTAGATCTGAGTTCATGCTTGCGTATTAGATCTATACAAGTTCATATACATCAATTCTATTGAAGTCTCTTAATTCTGTTTTTTTTTAATTCTAGCATAGGTTTTCTCTGTTTTCCAGTTTTTGTGCTGACTGAAATTGTTTGTGAAAATTAATTCTGTTGGCGAAAATTTCTGAAACTTTGGATTTGAGTATTTTGAAGTGTTATAAAAAAAAGTGGAAAAAACAGTGTATCAAAATTCCAAAATACAAAAAAAATGATAAATGAAATATGTACATAGTGCAAAATTATGACTCTGGAAAAACAATGAGTGGCAGTGATTTTAAAAAATTTATCACAATTAATTGGAGCATTGTTTTTGTGTGATTCCATTGCCTATTTTGAGCTAAGATCTTGAATTTTTAGTGGTTTAAATTTCAACTTCCAGTGTGCATTATTCAGTTTAGCATAAATTTTTAAAGTCACACAGTTTTTACACAAATTCTAGTAGTACTGTTTTTGGTTTTTCTTCATCTATTATAGTATTATTCTTTAGGTTTCCTTTGTGTACTATCTTTTCATTGAGTGCCTTAGTTTTCTTGATTGTCTTTTTCATTTCATATTCTTTTCCAAGTTTTTTCATATCTTTTATTTCCAATTTGGTTTAGCTAGTTCTTGTTTACACCTTTTCTTGCTTGTCTTTTCTTGTTTCCTCAAGGTTTTGTGGTGATTTGTTCTTTGAGTAAGTGTAGTTTGCTTTGGCATCTTTCACTTGAAGCTCATCCAATCCACAAGGAGACTTGGTTAAGGAAAGAATATATTTCTTGGAGTGGTTTGAGTGAATTTTTTTTTTGCTTATTGTCGCAAGCTTTCTTTTGCTTTATTTGCTAACAAGTTTTCTTTAATTGTTTTCTCTTTGTGTTTTGCATTCTTTGTTATCATGGCTAATCTTTCTAGTGGAGAATCCTCTAAGCCTCATTCACCTCAAAAAGCATACTTAATGGGTGAATTAAAGGATGCTAAACTAACAATTGCATAAAAGGATGAAGTGATATGACAAATGGAGGCAAGGCTCCAAAGATTGGAGATGGACCATGAAGATACTCACCAATACTGTGAGAGAAGACATTATCATCATCATAGGCATGCCTCATGAACTTCTCAAAGTTCTTATGGACATCATGAAGTAACCGAATGGAGGAGGCAGCAACATTATGAAGAAAGGCGCCAAAATGTGGCTAAGCCTTATTTGCCTTATGTAAAATTACCTAGTTTTAGTGGTGAGGGGGATCCTAATGTGTATATGGGATGGGAGGCCAAATTTGAGCAAATCTTTCATGTACATGAGGTCCTAGAAGACCAAAGGGTTAGGCTAGCTTCTTTAGAGTTCATGGACTATGCCATGCAATGGTGACACAAAACTCTTATGGACATTGGGCCTTTTTTGGGATGATTTAAAAGCATGCATGGGCGCTAGATTTGCCCCTCCACACTTTAGGAAAGACCTTTTGTTGAAGCTCCAAAGGCTTCATCAAGGCACGCTTAGTGTGGATGGTTATTTTAAAGAACTTGAAATGCTTTTAATCAAAGTTGATATGCATGAAAGTGATGAAGCTAAAATGGCTAGATTTGTTAGTGGTCTTAGAAGGGATATCTAAGATGTAGTGGAGCTTTATGAGTATTCTTCTTTAGAAACTTTGGTTCACCTTGCCATCAAGGTAGAATCTCAACTTGCAAAGAAAAATTCTTTTTAAAAATTCTCATAATGATGGCTACTACCACTCTTCTTCGAAAAACAAAAATAAATCTTTTTCAAAGTATCCTTCTAAAGATTCTACTTTCAAACCTAGAGATTCCAAGCCTTCCACTTCTACTCCTAAATCACCAACTAAATTGTCTAGTAAAAAGTGCTTTAAATGCTTAGGTTATGGTCATATAGCTTCTAATTGCCCTTCAAAGCGAAATATGATGATACATGATGGGATGGTTGTGAGTGAGCATAGTCCAGATTCCTCTAGATCTTCCACACCTCCTAGGTCCCCAAGTGAGCAAGAGAGTGAAAGTCCACATGAAGGTGACCTATTAGTAGTAAGACGAATGCTTGGTCAAGTTTTGAAACCCTTTGATAAAAGTCAAAGAGAAAATATTTTTCGTACAAGATGTCTCATTAATGATAGGTTATGTTCTTTAATTGTGGATGAGGGAAGTTGCGCTAATATGGCTAGCACAAGAGTAGTAGATAAGATTGGATTGTCTACTATCTCTCATGCAAAGCCCTACAAACTACAATGGTTAAGTGAGGTTGGGGAAATCGTAGTTAACAAACAAGTCCTCATTGATTTTTCCATTGGTAAATATAAAGATGAGGTCTTGTGTGATGTTGTCCCAATGGAAGCAACTCATGTTCTTTTGGGTAGGCCATGGAAATTTGATAGAAAAGTTTTTCATGATGACTTTACCAACAAAATTTCTTTTAACTTCCATGGGCACAAGGTCATACTTAAGTCTCTCTCTCTCCAAAGGAAGTCCATGATGACCAAATTAAAATGAAGGAAAAGACAGAGAAAGAAAATGATAAAAAAAAGTTCCAAGAAAAGCCTTCTCATGTCCACACAACAAGTCAAAAAGGTAATAGTTGCTCAAAAGCCTATTTTTTAGCTATTCCTAGGATCATTGAATGTGAGTCGGCTAAAGATAGTCCCACATGTTTGGACAATTTGGTAAAGGAATATGAAGATGTGTTTCAAAATCCTCCTAAAGGCTTACCACCTCTAAGAGGGATTGAACACCAAATAGACTTCATGCCCGAGGTTTCTTTACCAAATCGCCCAGCATATAGGACCAATCCCAAAGAGGCCAAAGAAATTCAACAACAAGTTGAGGGCTTAATAGCTAAGGGGTGGGTACAAGATAGCATGAGCCCATGTATTATGCCTGTCATACTTGTCCGTAAAGAGGATGGGACATGGAGGATGTGTACGGATTGTTGCGCTATAAATAACATTACCATCAAGTATAGGCATCTCATTCTAAGATTAGATGACTTGTTGGATGAATTACATGGGTCTAAAATATTTTCCGAAATTGATCTTAAGTGTGGTTACAATCAAATTCGTATTAAAAAAGGGGATGAATGGAAGACCGCTTTTAAGACCAAATTTGGTTTATATGAGTGGTTAGTCATGCCTTTTGGCTCGACTAATGCTCATAGTACCTTCATGCGACTCATGCATCATGTCTTAAGAGCATTCATTGGCAAGTTTGTTGTAGTTTACTTTGATGATATTCTTATATATAGCTTGTCTTTAGAAGATCATGAGTCACATGTTAGGCGAGTTTTAGAAACCCTTAGGAAGGAGAAGTTGTATGCTAACTATGTTAAATGTTTCTTTGCATTAGATCATATAGACTTCCTAGGTTTTGTTGTAAGTTATAAAGGGGTGCATGTTGATCAAACAAAGGTTGCAGCAATTCAACATTGGCCAACACCCACCAATGTTAATGAGGTACGAAGCTTTCATGGACTTGCTTGTTTTTATAGGCGGTTTGTGAAAGACTTTAGTACCATTGCTGCACATTTAAATGCCATAGTAAAGAAGGATGTGGTTTTTAAGTGGGGACAAGAGCAAGAAAATGCTTTTATAACTTTGAAAGAAAAATTGATTAAAGCCTCAATCTTAGCCCTTCCTAACTTTGCTAAGACATTTGAAATAGAGTGTGATGCCTCCAATATATGCATTGGGGTTGTCCTCCTTCAAGAGGGCCACCCCATAGCTTATTTTAGTGAGAAACTCAAAGGGAGTCATATCAATTACTCCATTTATGATAAACAACTTTATGCTCTTGTTCGAGCTTTGCAAAATTGGCAACATTATCTTTTTTCCATAGGAATTTGTGATCCATAGTGATCATGAGTCCCTTAAATATTTGAAAAGCGAAAACAAGCTTAATAAGAGACATGCTAAGTGGGTGGAGTTTATTGAGCAGTTTCCTTATGTGATCAAACATAAACAAGGTAAAATTAATGTGGTTGTTGATGCTCTTTCAAGAAGATATACCTTGTTAAATGTTTTGGATGTTCAATATTTAGGTTTTGATCACATAATGGAACTCTATCATGATGACCTTGATTTCTCTCTAATCTTTCAAGAGTGTTCCAAAGGAGGACACTAAGACTTTTTCTTACATCATGGTTTTCTTTTTAAAGGAAAAAGACTGTGTTCCCCAAGGATCTATAAGACAATCTCTTGTTAGAGAGGCTCATGAGGGCGGGCTTATGGGAAATTTTGGGGTATCTAAGACTTTAGAAACATTGCATGAACATTTCTTTTGGCCTCACATGCGAAAATCCGTACATAGCTTCTGTGATAAATGTATAGCATGTAGGAAGGCTAAATCTAAAGTCCACCCCCATGGTTTATATACCCCTCTTCCTATCCCAACAATGCCTTGGGTTGATATTTCTATAGATTTTATCTTAGGACTTCCCAAGACATCGGAGGGTAAGGATTCCATCTTTGTGGTAGTGGACCGTTTTTCTAAAATGACTCATTTTATTCCATGCCACAAAGTTGATGATGCTTGTTATATTGGAAATCTCTTCTTTAAGGAAGTTGTTCGTTTGCTTGGGCTTCCTAGAAGTATAGTGTCCGACAGGGACTCCAAGTTCTTAAGCCAATTTTGGAGGACCTTATGGGGCAAACTTGGCACAAAACTTTTATTTTCTACTACTTGTCACCCCCAAACTAATGGTCAAACTGAGGTGGTTAATAGAACTTTGGGTCAAATGTTACGATGCTTTATTTTCGGGAACCCAAGGGTATGGGAGAATTTACTACCTCATATTGAGTTTGCATATAATAGAGCAGTAAATTCTACCACTACCCATTCTTTTTTTGAGGTTGTTTATGGGTTCAATCCCTTTACACCTCTAAATCTTCTTCCAATTCCTGTACTTGATGAGGTTTTATGCAAAGATGGTTTTGAAAAGGCTTATTTTATTAAAGACTTGCATAACCACATCAAGCTGCAAATTGAGAAGAAGGTTGGCAAGTATGCTGAATTTGCCAACAAAAGGCGCAAGACATTAATCTTTGACCCAGCGATTGGGTTTGGCTACACTTGAGAAAGGATAGATTTCCTTCTCAAAGGAAGTCCAAAATTATACCTTGCGGTGATGGCCATTTTCAAGTCATCAAGAAGATTAATGATAATTCCTAAGAGTTACATATGCCTGATACATACCTTGGTAGTAATTCTTTTAATATCAGTGATCTAACTCCTTTTTCTGCTGGTTTTCAAAATTCGTGGACAAATTCTCTCCAACCCGGGAAGTATGATGAATACCTATTAGAGGAGGCGCCTAAGGCCTACGCCCAACAAGCCCAAGCCCAAGTGGAGTCCCAGGCCCAACCAATGAAATCAACATCCTTCATGCCTCAAAGGATTACTAGGAGCAAGGTCAAGGCTTTGGGAGATGAGCATCATTGGATGTCTCTTTTTGTAATTACTTTTGAGTAGTCTTTTTAGTAGAACATAAAAGGAGGTGTAGATATAGATATAAGAGGTGTAAATGTACAAAGATAAGTCACACCTTCCATGTGACATAAAAAGTAGGTGTAGGTGTAGTTTTAGGAGGTGCAAAGAAATAAATCAAGTCACACATCCCTTGTGACTTGATTAGGTTCCGAATTTGAATGGTCTTGTTTTTGAATTTTGCCTTTTCATTTTCAGCCCTCTCCTACTATAAAATGAGGTGTCATGCTCTTGTAAATTCAGAATTGGAATTTTAAGAAAGGTTACTCTACTCAAATTGAAAGAGAATTGTGTGAGACTTGTTCTCCTTCATCTTGTCTCATCTTGTGAGTGTTTGGGAAGCTCCAAGTGGCGGCATTCATGCACTTATCTTGGAACAATCACCTCCATGTGGTGTGTTCTTCCCTTCCATGACTACAACCACATAAGTTCCTTCTTGCTTCATCTCCATTTCCATTTCCGCACCTAATCTACAAATTCTATTCAGTCAATTGTGTTTGTTCTTCATTTCTATTCGGTAGTTTGTGTTCTTGTTTAATTCAATCGGTTCAAATGTGTTTAGTTGTTGGTCTAATCGATTAAATATCTTGTTCTTGTCTTCTTTAAGTTTCCGCATCGTATCTTGTTCTATTGTTGTTGTTTTGTGTGTTTGTCTATTCAATTGTTGTTTAAGGAGATGACGCTCATGTTCATGAGTTTGGTTCATCATTTGGAAGGCATTTAACTCCATTGATGTTTCCTTAAGCCTCCTTACTTTGTTCTTAAAGTGTCACAATTTAATGAATCTCCTAATCAACTCACATTAGAGTGTTTCACCATTTGATCGGAACCGTTGGATCTAACATTATCCAATGGTCACACCACTCGGCATATGAAGTGATGTGAAATCGTGACCATTAAATACATCTCATGAAACGACGGCTCTGCCAAACGTCACATCCCTACCACGCATTTAATACCCCTAACAGTCCCATCCAACCTCGGGAACCCCAATAGTTCTATTCGACTCTTCATATATGAATCTCTTCAAGCCTAGGGGGCAAGTGTATCGGTCGACACCGAACAAGTCTGTCTCGGACACGGGGGCCGACCGACCGAGTCAAAGAACACTTCAAGCCACACATTAAATAAGAGTAACCACAGTTACAATAGCATTTAATGTGCTATAATCGTATCCAAAATATGTGAGAAACTTCTCCGCAAAATTAGTTAAATACTGATTAACTGAAAGACATTGCAGATATTCCTTAAACAACATACCTCCCTATTAATCAGGGATCATGATGTATCAGTTAATAACTGATAGCTGACCCATCATGGAGAAAACCCATAATTAGCACTATAAGTAAAACCTCCACAAGGTTTTAAGGTACTTTTTTACTCTGAAAGAACACACCCAAAATACTAGTATTGACTTGAGCATCGGAGTGCAATCACAGGTACCCCCGACCGCCTGAGTTCAATAACGAAGGAAGGAGGCTTGAAGATACCCAACAGACAACTAGCAGACACGGACACGTCACCAAATTGTGTTACTTGGGTCCCCCCTTTCCTCTATACAAGTACAAATCTGATATGAGATAATAAAAAAAATAGTAATAAATAAGACTATTATATTAACTAAAATAAATTGAAATGATCATTAAATTTGTACAATAACATTGTTGCGGAATGGTAATAAAAATGTTTTATAAAATTGGTGTTACAAGTTGATTCTTTTTTATCTTTTAGGTCTTCTTTCTAGGTGATGGTTGATAGTTGTATGAGGAGGCATCACAACTTATGTATGAACCTGTGGTATATTATCAACATCATTATCATTATCTCTGTCCTCTCTATTTCGATTATTGAACTTTTTTGCAAAGACATTATGAGTTAATAGTAATACATGGATAGTATTGGATTATGTGGAAGTTTGTGTCATTGTAGAAATGGTAAAGATATTTGATGAACTAGACAAAATATTTGGTTGACATGGAAATATTGTAAGTTTAAGAACTTTCATATGAAGATTGGGTAGACAAATTATGATGATGGTGCATATATCTGAATATTGGATGTGGTTAAAGACTATATTGACCAAGAAATTGTTGGTGAATATTTGAAGAAGATCCAACATGCTCATAATGAAGTTGTGATTGGGGTTGTTAATGCTCTTACAACATGTCATACTATTAGAAAAATTAATCATTAATTGAATATCAATAAAAATATTATTAAATGTGTTTAGAAAGTAAACTTACAACGTCGTCTAATATTGGTTGTAGACATGATATCATACTATAACACTTTTGTCTAATGAATCATAACTGATGTAAGTTAAAACTTTTATTGTAACCATTGAATAAAGAATATTTTTAAATAAGTGTTTTCACAATAACTTTCTTTCTTCAATTATTACAGACAATAATAACATGTAATGTAAAAGGATTAAAGAAGAGAAAAATACACATAGTAATTTATAACGGTTCGTCTATCCCAACAAACTTCATCTATATCTCAATCAACATATTGAGCTTCATTGGCAAACTAATGTTGTGAAGTACATTTCGAGTATTCTTTGGGCTTGTAGTTAGCTACTCTTGGTTAACCTCTTGAGTATTCTTAACACACGTCACTCCTAGCTTAACTGAGTATCGACTCAGGGATATTCTTTCCCAAGCTACTCATGGCTCGACCAAACATTCTTTATCAAGTAGCTCCTAACTTAACTGAGTATTCTTTGGAAACCTAACCAATCCTGACTACTCCCTTGAGTATTCTTTACTAAGTCATTTTTGGTTTGACCAAGTATTCTTTACTAAGTCACTCCTACCTTAACCAAGTATTTTTTGGGCACCTAACTACTCTGGATAGTCCCTTGAGTATTCTTTACCAAACCATTGTTAACTTAACGAGTATTGTTTGATAAACAGACACTCTTGACTAACGTAGAAAGGTTGAAGCTTTTAATGATCAACATATCATTGTATCTAACTAGGAAGGATATTTAATCTCTCTCTCTCTCTCTCTCTCTCTCTCTCTCTCTCTCTCTCTCTCTCTCTCTCTCTCTCTCTCTCTCTCTCCTCTCTTTTTTTACTTTTTTTCTTTTTTTTCTTTCTTGTTTTCTCCAGTTTCCCCCTATATAATA
>Ga0123342_1002230_pt1 | contig 32321 bp, 14 predicted proteins | sample Turbeawhitnodule_FD_89960 | JGI IMG/M metagenome (GOLD analysis project Ga0123342, IMG submission 89960) | Root nodule microbial communities of legume samples collected from Mexico - Turtle bean Mexico white nodule | ecosystem: Host-associated > Plants > Roots > Nodule | place: Mexico: Nepantla... | reverse complement strand
TAATGTTTTGGAAGTGGAAGAATAGTGATATTTGATATTTATCTTAATGTTTTGATGTTTGACTATATTTGAAAAGGAAGAAAAAAAAATTAGGTTTGATAATAACAAATATATAGGTTTAATCTGACAATTTTTTAAGAACAAAATGTAAAATAAATAAATATTTAATTTTTAAAAAAAGAACGCGGGCTGGCCCGCAAACCAGTGGGTCAGCTCTTATGCGGGGCGGGTTAGGAATTTTAGCCCGCAATAACTTTGCGGGGCGGGCCAACCCGTGCCGCATTTTTGCGGGCCAAACGCGGGACGGGCTGGCCCGCTTTGCCATCCTTAAAGGAGGGTGCAGATAAAAAAAATACTTCTAGAATCCCTTTTCTAGAATACATTTCCAAATTTAGATTTCCACAATATATTTCTGAAATTTGAAAATTCTTTTCAATAATATATTTCCAGATTTTGTGTTCTAAATTTTTTTCTAAAATATTTTTATTTTAGATTTATTTTTTTGTAATGAAATTTTAATTTTCAAATTATATTTTTTGAATTCCATATTTTTAAATTCAAAATAAATAAATAAATTAAATTTTTAAAAATAGCAGGATGCAGGTTGAAATTGGTATAATGCATAATCTTCATTGAAACCCAATCAATCCAACATAAGTGGGTAAACTCAATAATAATAAAGAGTTGAGCCATGATGAAGGAATCTTGAAAGAAAACGGGGTTTACGGCAACAGAAGTAAGGGAGCATAGTTTAGTATTTTAGTAAGAGAGCATCTTACAACAGAAGTAAGAACCAAAAAGCTTATGTATATTCGGACAATTGCTGTCTGCATTTGATTATTGTTTCTTCATCTCCAAAGTTCAACTTGCCTTTCCTAGTTATGTCGTGCGAGTTTCGAATTCTTTTCTTTGCCTGCCATCAAGACAAAATTAGGGCTTTCCTCAACATGCACAAAATGCAAACAACAAAGTTTAAATTCTTGCATTTCTCCAGCTCTACTCTTTTAGATTTGAAGCTGTAAATCCACTTTCAGGAAAAGATACAAATTATACAAGTCGTAATATACTTTTAAGTTTTAGATTATACTATTTATAAATATATTATAAATTCTTTAAATATATTTTAATTTTAAAATATACAATTTTAAAATATATAATCTGTAATATCTACAAATAATAAAAAAATCTAAAAAAATATATTTCAAATTATGTCATTTAAAATGTATCTTTAGATACATAAATATATTTTGGATGGTGTAGTCCTAAACATATTTCTGAATGGATTTTTAGATATTTCAAATATTTCCATGAAAGTGCAGGAAGAAGCCATGGCAGCAAAAAATAATTATCTGGTACCATATCATCAGGTCCAAATCTGGTTCACCCAAAGTTTCTCAGACATTTTGAGTTTTTTTATTTTCAGAATTATAGGATATATATTAAAATTGTTATACACACGTTAAGTCGTAAAAATAAATTACAGTATAGGATGTTTGAAATCACTAATCCAAAATAATTAAAAAATATTTTTTATGACGTGTTTTGATATCTTCATTTCGAAATATTTTTTTTAACTATTCTAAAAACATTCAAAAAAAGGTCTTAAAAAATATATGAAATTTAAAAGGGATGTTTCTTCCTGCACCCTTACATTTTTCCTTCCTCACCCTATTCTTTTGAAATATTTAAATTATTTTTTGAAAGCAGCTTCCATGGCTACCATGATAGTGCTTGGTTTACATGTTGCAGTTGATGTAGCAAAAGGTTAAGCTCGGCAGAGTTACGATGGAGATGTTGGTGTATTTTGGAAGGCTCTATTGGAGGTAAGAAATGATTGTGTTAAACAGTTTTGGATGGTTATAGGGCGTGCAGGTTTTTGGGAATCAGATTTTAGGAATGACTTTCAAAATAGGTAATTTTAAAGAGAAAAAGAAATTGGAATCACAAATCTGTAAACCAGAAAAATCATTCCACAATGGAGGTTGTTTCCTAAGAAAAAAAGTGTTCCCATATTAGAAAATCTTGAAGAAACAAAAACAATTTCAAAACACTCTTTCTGAAACAAAAAATAGTAATGTCCAAATGTCACCCTACACACTCATTTGAGTAAGCCATCTCAGAGTAAGAAAAACCTAAAAAAATATCACGTCTCTAACTTATAATACAAATCAATAAAATATGGTTTACCTCATTTATTGTAAACTATGTTTTACTTCATTTATCGTAAAATGACTAACATAATTTTTTGGAATCAATTCATCTTCACTATCTTCATAATTTACTGATCCATATCAAAAAAATTATCTACTTTTTGATATATATTTGTCCATACTTTGGATTTATTAGCCATAATCGAATAATGTCCGACCCACAAGATTAAAAATTATTAAAAAAATAAATAATCAAAAATTAACTTAAGTTTTATTTAAAAAAACATAAACATAATTAAAATTGTAATGCGTTCTAGATTCTACAGTTTAAAAGATATTTTCGGATCGGGAAGTAGGTACGCTCTTCAAAGTCTTCACCAAAACAAAAATCCTAAAATATACTTAGAAGGCAGAAGGCTACTGTTGAAATTAAAAAATATGAAAGTGTAGGAAGAAGGTATACAAGTCCGGAGAATGTGCCCAAAAATATGGCAAAAAAAAAATGCAAGGTGAGCCTAACATTCCGCAACAGTGTAGTTGGGTCACTCCTTTTGCTTCGTGGAATGGTTTCAAATTGTGACTCTGATTTATGCAAAGGTTTTACGATCTGCACCATCGAATGATCTCAAAATAAAATTATTCTTTCAAAAGTATATTTTAAATTATATATTATGAAATATAAAAGATGTATTTTAAAATATACAATTTAAAATACGAAAGATATATTTAGAATTGTACACACAAGATAAGATGTAGTTTGGATTGTATATTTTAAAATACGTTTTCTTTTATTTTTTTAAAATGTATTTATATTTTATTTTAATTATTTTTCAAATACAATTAATTTATTTAAAGAGTATTTTTGAATTTTAAAACAAATAATTTATTTAATAAGAACAATATTCACTAAAATACTTTGTGAACATGTGGCAGTCAATCGTACACTACAAAATGTCAATGATCCTCTTAAATATACCTTATATTTATTGAACTAGTGTATTAGGCACTTAAAAGATAACAAATAAAAAAATTTGGTAACGTAATAATGAAAATAACTCATTGGACAAGCATATTTATGTTGTGATGATGGTCCTGACCATATCTAGATTATATGCTCGACAACGTGACACTACATATGGTTGATCTTCGTCGTCCGAGGAAGCGCATAGAATGAGACACTCATCTGAATCAATGCATGTATCCGACTAAGCATGCTAAGAGATATGAAGGTAGTGTCACATCGATAACAAGATGGTAAGTAAAGGACAACCGTTGGCCATCAATGACAACAAATACACCTCCTTCGAAAAGGTGTATAAGGTCAAAAAATCGTCTACTCTAACCCAAATTGGGGTAAGACATGCTTGGGAAAATGGCATTGCGAGCATATACCGAGTCATATATATTTAAAAAACATGATTATCACCTCAAATGATTGACTAGATCGATGGTCATCGTAAGGAATATAGAGCATCACAACATGGGTAAGACCATCCATATGAATATATGTCATCTAACGACATAACAATACACTCTAGAGAGGAGCTTCCAGTATGTGGAGTGATATCATTGATGCCCATCATTGGAAAGTGATCATATATTCACGTCTGATCGATTATGAATTGAATATTATTCATATATTTAATTGAAAAAATCTAAATTATTCAAATTATGTATATTATCTATCTCTAACATCGTAATATAACCTCTTAATTGCTTTGGTTGTGCAAAGTAAGCATTACTCAATTGGTCATACGTTAGGGTGAGTGTGGCAACTCCCCATGCATACCCATCACACATCCTCAAATTGTCAAATAACGACAAGTACAACACGCTAACCGATGTTACACTATTATTGAAAAAAATTATGTATCCAACCAAATGCAACAAATAAGTTTGAGTTGCAAACTCCAATATATGGTGTATGATGGACTCCTCATACACCTAGCATAACTAGCTTCTAGCACCACAACTCGATCTCAACTTTGTTACGGTGTGACCAAAATCTCCAAAAAGCTTGAGCAAATATGATGACACTAATGTGAAATTTAACGTCACACATACAGAACTATCCCACAATGGAGAGATGGAGCAATGCGGACGCATGATCCAGAATAAAGGTCATCTCACCAATAAGGATATGGGAATTGTTGTTGTCGTGGTGTCATCTTTTAACAAAGGCTGATATGAGGTCATTTATCAACGATCTCATAACTAAGGTTGCACAATGGAAACTATTGATATCATGATGTCACCTCTCAACAAAGGTTCATATGAGACTTTTATCAGCAATCTCATAACTAACACTACAAGAAAATCATTAAATAGAAACTAATTTTGGAGACAAAAAATAATTAGTTGCTATATTGACAAAATTAGATATTATTTTAGAGACTAAAAAAATTATTAGTATCTAAATTAATTTATATTATTTATAAATAGTTTCTAAATTGATATGTAATTAGATACTAAGGTTTTAGATACCAATTAGATTTTAAAGTTGACATCTAAAACTTTAGTATATAATTAGATGTCAATTTATAAACTATTTATCAATAATAAAAACTAATTTAGATATCAATAATTTTTTTTAGTCTCTAAAGTAATATCTAATTTTGTCAATATAACAATTAATTATTTTTTTAGTTGGTGTCGAATATAATTGTTTAAGTTAACCTTCACCAAAATTATACTAGTATTATTGTTGGTTGAATATTTTTTTTTACCGTTTGATCGATATTAGTTGACCCAACTGATATTGAAAAAAATAATTTTACTTAAGATCTGTTAAAGTTATCTCGATCAATAAAAAAAAAAAAAAACAAACTACTAACAAAGAATAATATCAATGTTAATAATAAAAAAATAATAATTTCATATATTAAAATAAGATTACGACAAATATTAATAATAAAAAGTTTAGTTCACATCCTTAAAAAAATAATCTATTTAACATTAATAAAAAAAAATAGTTAATATCGAACAAAAATATTTCACAACAATAAAAAAAAATTGTATTAATTAATTAAAAAAACTTAATTAACATCTAGTTATGCTAATAATATATTTATTTTAGTAAAGTTCCAGTCAAACCAAAATTGGATTGATATAAAAAATCCAAAATTGAATTAATATAAAAAAGGAAATATAAATTTGATAATACGAGAAATTTTAAACTTTAGTGTCAAAATGGAATCTGATTTTTTTAAATTTCAAATAATTCAATTACTAAAAAAATTCAACAAATTCTTTATTTTATATTAGTAAACAGTATATTCTATTATAAAACATTTTAAACATTCCGTAAAAGAATTATTCTCTGACACAAAGTGGTTACTAAAAATATTAGGTGCAAAATTTTCTGCCAAATAGAAAGTCCATGTTCATTAAAACAGTTTAACATTACAGCTCATATTCTTCCATAGCCATTGCACTAAACTGCTGACATTGTTTTGTATTACATTAAACAAATTAAATACAGAGTTTTTCTATATCTTGACACCACTAACTTATGAAATAAAATATGGGAAATGAAATTTTGAGAATTTTATTTTTCATAAATTTATTATTTATACACTGATAGGAAGATGAGACCTAGAGAACTATTAAAGTTTTAGTCTTCTTCGTTCTTTCGGGCAGGTTGCTAGGGTTTCACTGGAATCCTTATCGCCTTCGTGCTATTCCTTCGGCTCCCAGTCTGGGACGAATGTCAAATGGGAAAGGTACCTACAGAAGGCACTCCGACACTCAAGTCAGTAAAAAGGATGTTCGACACTCAGTAAATATACCGTAATAATGACATATCTTGTTTCTTGAAATGTTAACTATTTATATTATTTTAATTACTTACCTTACTTATGATTACATTACCTTTAAAAGGTAGGTTAGTTTCATTCAACTTGATTTGAGTTTTAACAATTAAAAGTGTCGTACAATACAATTAATTATATATATTTTTATATCTAAATCAATTAGATTGACCCCAAAAATTCTATACGACTTTATTTTTGTCAAATATCATTTCCCATGACTGATTTGACAAAGTAGAAAACCATCACTTGGTAGATGAGCAATTAAGAAAGACATATGGCCGGCAATCTACTCGTTTCGGAGGAGAAATCAGTGTCCAAGGGCGTTCAACAAATGTCCATTGAAGGTGATGAACCACCATCGCAATATATTGTTAAAGGAAATACCTTTGGATCTAAAGATTCTTCTGCACTGATTCCAATACCCGTCATTGATGTAAGTCTCCTCTCATCAGAAGCTGAGCTAGAGAACCTCAGATCTGCTCTAAGTTCAGCTGGATGCTTCCAGGTGTGGATCTACAAAAACTTCATCTCTGCATACCTGCATGTGTCTAAAGCACCATAAGTCATCATATGTTGCATATTCTATTTTCTACTTCTAGTTCCCTTTTAATTAAGAGTTATTAAGATGAAAAAGGTGATAACTTTCATGTGATGCACTTCTTAACTTGATGCTAAAATGGGACTCTTCCACTATTCTCAGATTATTCTGAGTGTGATAGGGATATTAATGCTTTCATCTTTCAAATAGTGAGCATATTTGACATGCTTTTTACCAACAGGCAATTGGGCATGGAATGTCAAGCTCATACCTTGAAAAAATACGTGAAGTTGCAAAACAATTTTTTGCACTCCCAGAAGAGGAGAAGCAGAAATATGGCCGAGCTGTTAATGAATCTGAAGGATATGGGAATGACAGAGTAGTTTCAGACAAGCAGGTCCTTGACTGGTCCTATCGTTTATCACTTCGAGTTTTTCCACAAAAAGTACGAAGGCTTTCTCTTTGGCCAAAAAATCCTACTGATTTTAGGTACTGCCTTTCAACCAGTCCTGAGAAATTTCAAGTACATACTAAAGTAATTATTGAGCTCAACTTTCTTATAATACAGTGAGAAATTGGAGGAGTTTTCGACGAAAGTGAAATCAATGATGGATTATCTCTTGAGATGCATGGCAAGGTCACTGAATTTGCCTGAGGGTAGCTTCCTGGACCAGTTTGGTGAAGAATCAATGATGCTGGCGAGGTTCAATTTCTATCCACGTTGCTCTAGGCCTGATTTGGTTCTTGGCGTCAAACCTCACACAGATAGATCAGGAATCACAGTCCTATTGCAAGACAAAGAAGTGGAAGGTCTTCAAGTTCTGATAGATGACAATTGGGTCAGTGTTCCCACAATGCCTGATGCCTTTGTTGTCAATCTGGGCGATCAAATGCAGGTAAACTGGGCTCTGTCTCAAAAAATCATTCTACTTATCAAAATTCACCAAGCTTAAAAAATACTATTTTTGTACTTGCTTACTTGTTGTTGGTGCGTCATTAATTAGTTTTTGAGGTGGAATCGGTGTTTAGTTGATGAATGTTAATGAAGTTTGACACTGTTGCAGATCATGAGTAATGGAATATTCAAGAGCATAATGCACAGGGTTGTGACAAACACTGAAAAGATGAGGATGTCTTTGGCAATATTCAATGAGCCAGATCCGGGGAACGAGATTGGACCTGCAGAAGGTCTTATAGATGAGTCACGGCCCAGGCTATACAGAAGCGTTAAAGATTATGGTCATATCAACTACAAGTGCTATCAAGAGGGAAAGATTCCACTTGAGACTCTCAAAATTGCAGATAGTTAGAGGTGGTGAGACTTTCAAATTTGAATTAGTTGGAAAAGTCTTTGATGTTTTCGTTATTTAAATCAGACTATAAAAGATAAACATGTATGGTTGCTTTGAAACCATAACTAGTAATGAAATTTCGTTTAGAATGTTAGCAAGTTCAATCCGTTTTATAGCAATTCTTCAAAATGGTAACAGAAAAGTTATTTCGTGTGTTTGCTGTCTAGGTTAACCTAGACATTAAAGAGTGGTCCCTAACTTGACTTCTGGAGTCCTAGCTTTGAATTACCACTAAAAATCAGTTCAAAATTCACCACACAAATAATATGAAAGAGTAAATTAAAATCGCCATTAAAATGCACCAGGCCAGTTAAATACATCTTTTCAACCAAAATTCATGGCAATTTTCCCACTATCTTTTATATCCATGAGGAACAAATTACTTCCATACTTAGCATCCACACTCGTGTCTAAGACAAGATCACAGTATGGAAACATCTACAAAATTATAATCTTAATTATCAGAAAAATGGGAAGATGAGGAAAAGGGACAAAGATGAGTTCTTTTATTACATATTCTATATGGAATGAACACTAATGACACAACATATAGAAAGCTCTATTCCTTACAACTCCTAATGATAAGAATGACATGAAAATCGTACAAAGACAAGGCAATAACAGTAAAGAGGTACATTAACATCTAAGGGCATATTGCAAATATATCTAAGAAATATCATTGAACATATTCGAAACAACAACTTGATGGTCCTGGGTTAGATCTTGTGGACTGATATTCTTATGTTAACTCTGATTTGATTAGAATATTTTATAATATATAAATGAAAGTAAATCTTTACATTTTTTTAGTATGATATCAGAGTTCTTTAGAATCTATCCTAAACGAATGTTTATTGGATTAAACATGTCTACCAACTGATTGGAGGAAGAAAGTAATCTCATGAAGTCTTATTAGATTGTTGGATCAACATGAACAATCAATTTTCAAATGTTTTAATTCGCTCATAAAAAAGTAGATTGATTGCAATATGCAGGGCACTAGGCTTTACAACATGAAAAATAGGTCTGTAGCAAGAGATTCGTAGATCTTTAATCAAGTAAATAAGTCAGTGCAGCTCACAAGTTGTATATGCGAGCACGCAGTATTCAACTTCCACAAATGAGCCAAGAATTGTGTTTTGTTTCTTGAAGTTTTTAATAGTTTGCAAGAAAGAACTGTATCCAGTGATGAATCTTCAAGTATCCACACAGTAGTGGCCTAATAGCATCGCTAAAGGCAACAATATTAATTGGAAAGGTTAGACCAAAAAAAAAGGCTAAACACATTCACGTTCGTTCTTTAACATTAATGTAACAGTCATTCCAAACCTTTAACTAAAGTTGAAGTCGCTTACACTCTTTTATCCCAACGACTGAGGTATTTTTAACTGAACAGGAAATGCAATACGTGAAAAAAAAAGAACTCAATATCACCTGATTTATCATAATTACATGTTTCTTAAATGTAAAACTGGGGAAAAACATGAGTTATCTTGCTTGCAATCAACCAATATAATGATTCTCACCTTTCTAATTATAATAAATGGTGTTGCTTATAATAAACGTTCTAATTCTTCATTCTATTATAAACCATGAGTGATATTTTAAAGTTTTATCTGAATTTTAGACTCTGAAATTTAAGCTCAAGTCAACACAATTAAACTACTTATTTTATATATTCATTTTTATTAATTAATTCATTATTCAGTTTTAATTGAATTAGTTCAATTTCCAGAAATCTTCTAAACAGAATACAAATAAATGAAGAAATGTAATAGAATCGGCCAATTGATAGGCATCTAAGAAATGATCGCGCGAAGATAGTAAAATCATCGTCATCATCGTGAAACTCCACGTAACAAGGAAATTTTTGCTGCAGACTCAACCTAATGAGGTGTCTTAAAACTACAAATGAGTTTCAAAAACAATGAAGTCGACACGACAGATGAGTTAAAGACTAACAAAAAAAGTAAAGGCATGGTAAAAGGACGGATTTTCCTTGTTCTGCCATAGTAGAAAATTGATGAACGACGCTCTTTTCTCTCAACTCTCTAGAAGATCTTGAAGAGTAAACCACCATGTGTAGCAAAGAAGGGGGCAAACACAAGAGACTCAACTGCCATCAGCTTGATAAGGATGTTGAGTGATGGACCGGATGTATCCTTGAGGGGGTCACCAATGGTGTCACCAATAACTGCTGCCTTGTGACAATCTGACCCTTTGGGACCAAGGGTTCTTGCATGCTCAGAAGCACCAGCCTGTACAATCAAATCGACATTACAGATATTCATCACACAACTCCAAGATATTGTTGTTATAAAAGGTCAAATTTCATAATAATTACCCTTAAAAGTCATATCATGTGATTTCTATTAGGATGATTACTCTTAAAAACTACAATCACCAGTTTAAGAGTCGGGACACCATTATAATAGCAGGGTGGATCAATTAATTATTCAGCTCAAAGTCAATAAATAATTACCTCAATGTACTTCTTGGCATTATCCCATGCACCGCCGGTGTTGGATGCAGAGATAGCAATCTGTAAGCATCGCAAGGAAATATGTCTTAGATGCAAGAATATAAGGGACAAAGAACAACGTTGTTGAGTAAACTACTGAATCAAGAGGGGTGGATGAAACATTACCTGCACACCAGATACCAAAGATCCAGCGAGGACACCAGAAAGTGTTTCAACACCAAAAAGGATCCCCACAATAAGAGGTGTAAGCATGACAAGAGCACCCGGTGGTATCATTTCTTTAATGGAAGCATCGGTAGAGATCTTAACACATGTAGCATAGTCAGGCTTGGCAGTTCCCTCCATCAACCCTGGAATGGTATTGAATTGCCTGCGCACTTCCTCAACCATCTTCAGAGCAGCACTTCCCACACTCTTCATGGTCATGGCAGAAAACCAGTAAGGAAGCATTGCCCCCACAATTAAACCAATGAAAACCTTTGGAGTCAGCACATCAACAGTTGTAATAGATGCTCGGCTCACAAAGGCACCAAAAAGGGCCAGAGATACAAGGGCGGCAGAACCAATGGCAAAGCCCTAAAACAGAATAATACAGATATCAGATAAGTAGCAAGAAAACTGATATTTTCGTGAACTTACAAAATTGGGATTGAAGAAAGTATAAAAAATCAAAATATACACCTTCCCAATTGCAGCAGTCGTGTTACCAGCAGCATCAAGGGCATCAGTTCTCTCACGAATTCTGTGACTCATACCAGCCATCTCAGCAATACCTCCAGCATTGTCACTGATTGGACCATATGCGTCTATGGCCAACCCAGTGGCAATGGTACTCAGCATCCCAAGTGCAGCAACGGCAATACCATACATGGCAGCAAAGGTGAAACTAACAAAAATACTAATCGCTATAGCAAAGATTGGAATAATAACAGACTTGTATCCCAAGGCAAGGCCAAATATAACATTTGTTGCAGCACCAGTTCTGCAGGAGTCAGCTACGTCTTGAACAGGACTGCAAAACCAGACAAATAGTCAAGCTAAAGATCAGATTATATGATTGCACAAAGGTAAAAAAGGTAAAGCATTACCATAAATTACTTACCTATATGCATTACTAGTATAGTACTCAGTTACAAATCCGATGATAAGTCCTGCCCAAAGACCAACAGCAACACACAAAAATAGCTGCCTGCAAGACAACATAAAAATGTCTTACGAGTCAACATGTATAAAAAGCAACCATGTATTATTGTATAAATATTTAAGAATCCATCTTTTAACAATTTTTTCACCAAAAAACATGGTTACTTATAGGTGTTGATATAAAACTTACCAGCTCTTGACGTCTTTCTGCACCCCAAAATTGAAGATAGTGAAGGAAGTTGGAAGTGCAATAAAACTAACAACTGCAACCCCAACAGTCATCAGCACAGTGGAAATAACGAGCTGCTTCTTCAATGCAGGCTCAATCTCCTTCACCGCCTTGATCTCAAAGAAGTCAGTTGCAAATAAGGTGGTGATCAAACACACAAGAATACCCACAGAACTGACAATGAGAGGGTATAGCATCGCAGTGAACTCATGATTCAACCCAAATGAGGAGATGGAAGCAACAACGAGAGCAGCACAAGATGACTCCGCGTATGAACCAAAAAGATCAGATCCCATACCAGCTATATCTCCAACATTGTCACCAACATTATCAGCAATCACCTGAGTGCACAATAATTTAATCAGACAAATAAAAAAAAGATTAAGAGAATGTTTAAATATAAAAATAAAATGAAGTAATTTCAGGTTTCTATTTCTTACAGCTGGATTTCTTGGATCATCTTCAGGAATGTTTCTTTCAACCTTGCCAACGAGATCAGCACCGACATCGGCAGCCTTGGTATAAATACCTCCACCAACTCTTCCAAACAAAGCCATAGAAGATCCACCGAGACCATAACCAGTTATGGCCTCAAAAAGACCACCCCAGTCCTCACCATAATAAATCTTAAATAAGTTTATGGCAATGTAAAGAACCAGAAGACCATTGGCAGCAAGGAGAAAACCCATAACAGCACCAGATCTAAACGCAGTAATGAAGGCCTTCCCAACACCCTTTCTTGCCTCCAAAGTGGTTCTTGCATTGGCGTAAGTTGCAATTTTCATTCCAAGGAATCCAGAAATGAGTGATGTGACGCCACCAAGCAGAAAAGATATGGTGCTGAAAATAGCCGTGGCAAGTGCTGGCTTACACAATTTAGTTTTATCGTATGTGCAAGGCTGGTGGCTTGTGCTGAATCCTTCCACAGAACCAAGGAAGAGGAATATCAAAACGGCAAAAGCCACCATGAAGATTCCCACATACTTGTATTCAGTAAAAAGGAAAGAGGTTGCTCCTGTTCAAGTTCAAGCACAAGTATTCTTTAGAATCCACCAATGAGCACTAATTCGGAACAAGGGCAAGTAATCGAGAGGATATCCAACAAAATTAAAGGACAAATAAAATGCAAAACTACTGCCAAGCAATGGTTTCAGCAAAAACCAACTATACTCTAATATAAAGTATAACAGGTCAAAAAAAACAGATCACAGAGTTCTTGGAGAGAAATCATCTACACTGACAAGGTCCAACTTAAGAAACAATATAGAGCTTATTAAAGTTTAAAACACTAATATAGGGAATGAGGAGAAACATGGTAATGCACTCAACTAGAAAGAGGGACCACGAGGCTACAAATTAATCATAGAAATACTTTCATCTCCTACTATTCAAAAGCTTCAAATACTGAGAAATATAAGATGACAGGGGTCATAGAGCATCAACTCTAAACCCGCAGACAAAAAAAACAAGTAACATAAATACTACTAAAGACGAAAGATCAAAGCGATTATCCATGGAACGTAAAAAAGCAAACTTTCGTCCTCAAGAGCAAAAAAAACACGCATAAAACGAGCAGAGAAAGACTAAACGGCACTAAACATGGGTAATTACTAATTTACCACAGGACTTGGATGTGTGGTCCAAATCGCGTAACCAAAAATCGATTTTTTAATAGTTAAATAATAAAACGAGGCTCAAATCATATTCCAGGTGACCAAGCAGCTCATAGTCGTTTTAGAGTCCATGAAATAAAGCCCCGAAAATAGACATAACACGGTTTAAAAAACGCACACAATGGAAGCTCTCTGAGTCGGAATATAGAGTTCACAAACAACAAAACTCGAACAAGGAACAACATAGAAAAATAAAAAATTTAAAACAAAGCTGTTGTAACAAAAACCCAAACAACGTTGTAGGGCGAAGCACGAGAAGATCCAGATCTACCCAGAAATTTGAAACCCACGCCGACACAACAAGTTCCAATCTTTAAAACATTTTTGGAAAAGAGAGAGGGAAAGAGAAAGGTCCAAGAATCGAGGATAGATCTCAGAGGCCCAATAGTGAAAAAGAGAGTGAGAGTGAGAGAAAGGAAGACCTTCGGAAATGGCGTTTTGGATTTCGGCGCATTTGGCGACGACGTTGTGGTCATTGATGCCTTCCTCCTCTTCGATGAGGTAGTCGTTGTAGCCATTTTTGCCAGCGGCGTTGGGAGAAGCGTCTCTGACAGCGGAAAGTTTGACCTTGGAGACGAGAAGCCACTGGAAGAGGGCAAAGGCGATTCCAATAACGGCGCAAACAGGAATGAGAATCTCGGTTCCGAGATCTGGGAGAATCACTGCTCCCATGGCTGAAAGAGTGAGAGAGTGTAGAGGGAGAAAATGAAGGAGGGAAGAAAGGAAGGAAGGAGTGAATGAGGGAATGGGAAGAGGTGGAGAGGGTTTTATATGTGACAGAGAGAGAGGATAGGGGTGTAAATGGTATGGTGACTGGAGAGACAGAAGAGGGTGTGTGGCTCACAATATGAAAATTTTACCAATATCTGTAATTTGTCTATACCTAAATGCCAGATCTCAATTTTAGGTCACTTCCAAACACTCTCACTTTCCTTTCTCCTCTTTTTTTCTTTTTTCTTTTTTCTTATTATCATTATTATTTAATAATTATCTTCACTTCCTTCACTTTAACAACTCCTCTCTCTCTCTCTACCATCTCTCTTTATTTACTGCTCAAAAATAAGTTACAAATTATAACCAAATCAAAATGACACCCTAATTTCGTTCCAACACTACAGGAGTTCAATCTTTTTTGGTACCCGTTCACAATATCAGTAAAATATTATTATTATTATTATATTTTATAACAGTAATATGTGATGATATATATAAGAGATAAGAAATTCGTTATTTAATAAAATATTATATGAATTGCAATTCAGATAATATTTCTGTCTTGAACAAATAGTGTTTAGAAAGTTGATACTCTCTTTTAATATTTAATTAAAGATAATTATAACTTAACTGATTTAAGATTTAAGATTGTTTAAAAAATAATATTATGTATTTAAGATTGAAGCTTACTTGAGCAGTAGCTCAAAACATAAATAAGATATATATATATATATAAATCATGTAACAAGTTGGAAAACAATCCAAAACTATATTTTGACCAATTCATTATTTTAAGAAGTCAAAAATATAGTCCAATTAAAAATGCAAATTAAAGAATGTTCATTTTGCCTTTTTTTTTTACTTCGTTAACATTACTTAAACTTTAAAATTCAACACATTCAATTTCAATACATCAATCATCAAATAAGAATCACTATCAAATTACATACAATTTGACTATGAACTGTAATTGAATAAAGTGGATTTAGATTTATTGGATCTCACAATTATCACTATTTTAAATTTGATAAATAAACAAAATTATTGAAATTTTATATTGAATGGTAATTACTTTGAAGATTTATAAATGTGTTAATATGTTAAAAATTATATTATATGATTTTACTTTCTCCTTTGACATAATATGAGAGAAAATTTGTCATGTTTGAAAATTATTATTCTTAGAAATTGTGATTTTTATTATAATTCTTAAAAAGTCTAAAGTTTGTTTGTTTGGTAAAAACAGTATTGCTAAAAATATTCATATATTTTTCTTGAAATAATAAAATATTTGTATTAAACAAATAATTTATTAACACAATAAACTATTTACTTTTTGCTCTACATTTTATATTTTAATGTTAGATTCTCACCTCCACTAATGAAAATCTTTGTATAAAACTGAACTAAAATATTCATTAAGGGATTTTGTAAGCATCAAAATATATGAGTGTAATTTGTCTTATTATATTTTAGGATAACCACCAAAATTTATAGATGAAAAAAGAACTGTAGTCTTTTAAATAAATAAAACATAAAAAAATATTTTAAATAAATATTACAAACTTCTATAAGTTATCCAAATACTTATTCAGAGACATTCTTGGTAGCTTTTCTATTTATAACACTCTATTTATAACGGCATATTTAAATTTTAAATTATTATAAATTTAATTATATTAAAAAGTATGTTTCTTGTGCATATTAATTAGTTGTTTGCTGTCTCCCATATGTTAATATTTTAAAATGAACATTTGAGATATCACTATTTTTTTTCTCTTCAATGATGAATTTAATTCCAAACTATAATTAGTATTTTACCATGAAAGGGATGACAAATAAGATAATTATGCTACTGATATATTAATGGTGTTATGTATTAAGAGGACAAGGATAAAACTGGGTATTAAATGTGTTGAAAGCAGTATCTGAATCTCATGCCCCTACTACACAACTTCAATTAAAAATAAAGTATTATACTAGGTTACTTTTTAATGTTATTAAGAACACTTATAATGATTGTTATTAAAAATATTTATACTACATTAATTATTTATTTTATTTCTTAAGAATGATAGGATAAGACTATTTTACTAATTTATATATATTTCCACGGACTGCAGTTTTAATTTAAAAAACAATAATTATGTTTTAGATACAATATTTTTTAATTCATAATTTATCTCTAAACAAACCACATGTTTGTATTTATAATAAATAAAAATATATATTTATTAAGAATGTGAGATTCTTTTTTTAAAAATTTAATAACTGGTATTATTTGAGACAGAAAAATATTATAAAATTTTGAAAGATGATGTTGCATATGAAACCTGTAAAGTCAATATAAGAATTGGTTATGTATTTCATAAATTCTCTCCATAACTTTTGTATCCATCAATAGAGTTAAACATCTTGATTTGCCATATGTCAAACGTAGTATAGAAAATAATAATAATAATAAAATTAATATATATATATATATATATATATTGTGTAATCATCTAATAAAATAAGTAAATTTAAGAAAATAATATGGTGAAACATTATGCATTGAAAAGGGGAAATATTTTGTGTGTTTATACTGAGGAACACCTAAAGTGATTAGAGATAAACTAATAATTAGTTTGTGGGGCTCATAAGTTTAATTTTTTTTATTATGACCTCAAGTCCCTTAATTTTTTTAACAATATATTGTTTAATTGTTAGGAAAAAAACAAGAAGGAATCGTGCATGGAAACTACGCGTAACAAATAATAGTGAAGATACATACACCGACACGACATATATACATGAAGAAAGTACACACAAAACCCTAATAGGTGGACTTTTCTCCTTTACCTGTTTAAATTTGCATGATTTTGATAATTACTCTAATCATAAGAACAAACTAATGATTAAGCCAATAAGGAAGCACTTAATGCATCAATTTTTTATCCTTACTTGTTGTTATTATTAGTATTATGAACTGATAAATGTTTCTATTTAATTATAAAATTAATAATAAATATATAAATTTATATGATTTAACTTTTTAATATATTTAATTGGATAGTTGTTTTTTCTTCTCAATAAAAAATCAAATGTTCAAATACAAATTTATCACTCAAAGAATATGTTAAATCAATTAGAACCATTTTAAATATCGTTTTAAAGTTAGAATGACACTTAAATATCGTTTTAAAGTTAAAATGACACTTAAATAAGGTGGCACATTACTTCACTAAAATGTTACTTTTAAGTAATTAACTTACTAATAAAATGACATTTTCTTGTTTTTTAAAATTTAATAAATTATAATTTAATTCTTTATGTTTAGTTGCTTTAATTTGAATTTTTGTTAGATATAATATGCAATTATAAAAATGAGACTATGAAATTATAAAATGTGACTAATAATATATTGTTGTCATCAACTAATTTTATTTGGATGGATAAAGTTAGAAAATTAAAATTATTTTTTTAAAAATAATAATAAGTAAAATAAATAAAGAAATAAAAATATTTGAATAAAATTGTTTTTATAAATATTACCAAACTAAAAATGGTATTTTTTTCATTAAAAAATTCAAATGTTTAAAAACATTTTTTTTATAAATGTATATAAGAAAAAAAAACACAATATTTTTTCTCAATTTTACTTTAACCTAAAAAAAAGAACAAACTAAAAATTGTAACGAAAATAATAAAAATCTAAGAGGAACAAGTGGAGACTCGCTATAAGTTAGAGATGACAAATGTATGATGGATTGTGCAAGACCGACTCAGAGCTGATAAGAAAAATATAGGGGTAGACTACATGCTTCCTCGCATAGGCTTGACGTAGCCCGCAATCCGTACAGGTCAAGTACGGGACAGGGCGGATCGGCTCACATAACCCACATATCTTAAAATTATGGAAAATTCTTCTCACACCATTATTCTCTGAAAAATTAATCAATTCCATATTCTATAATCTCCAATATAATTTTGTATTCCATATTCGAAATATAAAATTTGTATTTTGGATTATACAATCTAGAATAGAAACACAAATTTTAACTTAAGGTAATTTGAGTATTTTTTTTTTTAAGTATGGGGTGCAGGAAGAAACTTTCATCAATCCATAATTCATAACACTTTAATGAAATTGTATAAGATTTTATGTCTTTTTACATTTAATTTTGTTTTGTTGTCTTTTTGAAATGTATATATTGTTTAAGTTTCAATAGTCATCAAATCCAATGTAATTATCAGACATAAGTCATTTTTATAATAGAAATTAAATATAATATTATGTATATTATAGATATTATTTGATACTGTTTTTTAACTAGAATAGGAATCATGTGTATACATGTGTTATTTTAAAAAATTGTATACATTTAATGAAATATTTTTTTAGTACAATTAAATTCAAATTTCATCGAAAATCAAAACATCATAATAAGTTTTTTATCCACGTTTTATTATGTACGTGTCATGAGAATATGAGAGTAAGACCATCTGCCTAGTTCATTTAATAAGGACAATAATTAATTTAATAAAAAATAAAAATTTTATTTTTATTAATTTTAAAAATACATTTTTTTAGGCCAACCCTTGTACAATGCGGACTAATTAAATAAACTTTCATAGAATTCAGTAGATTATGGTTTTCAATTATGAATGAAAATACATAGGAGTAAGGTCGACTACATATAACTGATTCTCGAACCCTAAATTCGATTTCACAAATATTTTTCTTCTAAGTATAATTTGAGTTACATACAAATATTATGTATAAGAGATTTGAAAATGTATAATATTAAAGTATGATGATAAATCACAAATAAATGTTTAAAAAATTATTGTTATTGCATTGTATTTATATCAAATAATATAATTTGTGAAGAGAAAAAGTACTGTGGTAATTAAATTTTGAGTACGAAACAAATATTAGTAATTCAAAATAACCAATCATTATATATTTTTGACCAAATATATAACCTAATTAATTAATGTATTAACTTTAATTATTATACATGTAACTGAATAGTTAGTCTATTTTTTTATTATGTGCATTTATGATTGTTTATAATGGTGTATTAACACATGAACATGTAAAAAAGCATATAGAACAATAAAAAAATATTTTATTTTATTTACATGTTTAGATTGTGTTTGAGATATATCTATACTTACAATATGTAACATAAGTATATACTAAATATTCAATTTAATTAATAAGATATGTGGTTTTAATGTATTTAAATGTGCATATTTTGAGGTGTTATAATTATAATATTAATCATGTTAAGAATGTTTACATATTGTTGTACAATTTTAGCAATTAAAATGTTACAATTGTATTGGAAGTTAAATTTCAGTACACTAATATAAAAATTTAGAATTTTAACTAATAGAACACTATGATAGATGTATAAATTAATTAGTGATTGGAGTTAAGTTACGCAATGCAAATGTTCTATTAAGATTAAAAAAAAAAACTTTGATAAAGAAAAATAAGTTTGACTTTGTCCACCTTAACCCAAATAGAGATCAAACTTTAACCATTGAAAATGTCATTCATATATTCTAATTAAAAAAAGTGTTATAAATAATTTTGAAACTGAGAATTGTAGGATTATATTAATTAGTATTACTACAACTCAAGATGCTAACACAATTTTCCAAACACCTATTAACTTCCTCGGTATTATCCTTGTATCCATAAGTTCACATAATCACCATATTTTGTTCAATTTTTTTATTTTTATTTTGTTGTGTTCCCGGTGAGTATATTTTAATTCGCATTTAGAGTGTTTAACTTTTAATTTTTTATTGTAATTATAAATAAACTTACTATTTTAGATAAGATTTACATAATCATAATTAATTGGGCCTTAATTATATTATTGGAAATAAAGTTGGATTTTAAATATATTTTCTCATTTTTCTTGTTTCCAAGTATTTGCAGAGATTTTATGCATTGATGATTATATTTCAAATGAAGAATTAAAACATGTGAAATTATGTTGACAAAAGACTACTAGATAATTTCATAAAACGTAATGAATTTAGTTAATAAAAATCCAAATCACATATATATAAGAAAATATTGGAAACAAATTATAAATCGTCTTAGTTAACAAAGACTAATCCTAAAGCTAAAAGAGACACATGCATAAACTTAGATCGACCTACAAATTCAAAATTTGATTAAAAAAATAGCAAAATTGAACTTACTCTATCATAGATTATGATATGAGAGTTTTGTAGTCTTCGCAGTGAGGAGTCTAATATCAGTAGTCAAACTGATGAGCGATGATGTTATAATCTTAGAAAGAAGGATAAAAAATGACAACGAAACTTTTAGATAAATGTTGGTTCTTTTAAAATGAAATATGAATAACTGAATTTTATATTTATATATTATTTTCATTTTAATAATAAAATATTTAGTTGTCATTTAAAATATATCAATTTTACTGTAATATTATTTTCTAAATCTTTACAAATTATATTAAATATTTTTTTTAAATAATACTTCACTAACAATCTTTGTAAATTTATTTTAAAAAATTATATTTTTATTAACAATCTATTTCAAGAAATATCATATTAACCTATATTTTAAAAATAAAATGAAGTGAAGTTGAATAAATAATAAATACTTATACTAATGCATCTTAAATTTGAAGAGTGTTATATAATATTTAATATATATATATATATATATGTTACTGGTAGATTAGTTTTTATATTATAATAGTTATATATTTATATTTTTAACTATTTATTTTATAGTTTATATAAAATATCTGGTTTCTCTTTCTCTACATGTCTCTTATTCTGTTGTTTTATTTTTTTATCAAGATATTGAATATTTTAAACAACAATACTTTACTATCAATTTTGTATGCTCTTTCAAAAAAAAAAAAAGTAAAATAAAATTGAATAAATTATGTTACTCTTAAAATTATATTTTTAAACAACTATAACTGAAATACACGTGTTCTGCATTTGTCCGTATTTTTATATGCACAAAAGTAATATAAATAATTTTGTCAGAATCAAAATTGAAAAGTTATATAATTATTTTATAGTTGAGGGATTGTAGTTATTTTGTAGAAAAAAAAATATTTAAAAATAATACAATTATTTTAACTTAATAAAAATAACTTTTCAATTAAAATGAAAAAACAATTATATAAATTGTATTCTTTTATACAGTTGTATAGATCATAGTTAACAAATATTGCAGAATAGTTTGTTTTATGATAGTTGGATTTTTATATCTTAACAAAGAAGCTTTTAATAAGTAAATTATTCTTAAAATTTACATAAAACAAGATTTGTATTTCATTTAATATAAAAATATATTGAAATATTAAAAACAAAAATAATGCAACAAAATATAAAAACTGGTGCTAGAAAGAAAAACAAAAATAATTGTTAATTTTTTTTTAAGTTTTTAATTAAGTATATAATCTTTATCAATTTGACCCATTAACAAATATTAATAAATCTTTATTCCTCGAATTAAAATAAAAGTTATAATAAAATTATTTAATTAGCCATTCTAATATCTTACATTCAAGAACATAAACACAATTATAATAATAAAAACATAATACTTTATTAAAAATAGGTGATATTATTTAAACTCCTAAATAAATAAATAAAAGAAGGTAGAAACCTTATAAATGTTCCATGTAACCATTTATTTAATTTTTTATTTGTATTTTTTAAGTATAATATGGTATAGAGTTTAAGATTTAAAGTTTAAAATTTTGAGTTTATAACTTAAGATTTAGAGTTTAAGATTAATATTCATAAAAGAAAATAAAGAATGTTGAAACACTCATTTCTCTTTCTATTACTATTGTAATTGTAAATAATAATAACTAACCTAATGAAAGTGGATTATTAATAAGATTGATTTCATTTGACACTCAAATGTCAAAATAAAATTGGGTAGAGATTTTCAATTTTAAATAAAAATCATACTTTAAGATAGTTATAGAATAGGTTTGTGAGAATGGATGAGTGTTTTGATGGTTCAAACGCACCAAACATATATATTCCACATAAGGCAAAAGCACCTTTTACTTTTTTATTTTTTCATGTAAAAACATATATTGCTTTTTCTATGTTTGTTTTGAAGTTTATTTTTGTTATATATGTGTAGACACATGCTTTGGTGTATTTCAAAAGAAGCATTGGGTACCCGAATAAACTTTTTCCCATTCCCCACTTTTTTCTTTAATTTTTACAAAGTAATTCAAACTTTGTGAATTATAATTATATTCCTTGTTGATGATACTTCGCTGTCATTCAGTTCCAATGAACCAAATCATGCAATTACTTTCTGACCCACCATTCTTATATTTTTATTCTCACTCAAATTATAGTTAACACCTTGTGCTTGATTTTGACCCTTAAATAGATTCTCTTAAAATCACCTTTTTTTTTTTCAAATACATAAATACATTCAAATGTTAGACCAAATCATTTATTTGATTTCAACAATTATAAGAGATATTTTATGCACAACAACAGGAAAAAAACAACTTATACCAACCTTTTCCACATTCATGATTCCCTGGTTCCCAAAACATAATCCTTATAATTCCAATTTTTTGTTATATTCACTATTACTTCTAGAAAACTCAATAACAAACATCACCAAAAACTAACTATAACTCCCAAATAATTAAAATATTAGTCACATCAAATGTGAAATAATGTTTTAAGAATAAATGCTGATTAAATCTAAAATTCTAATATAAATGATTTCCTAGAGAATATAATAATAATAATAATATACGGTCACATTATTATTTTAAAATAATCATTATAAAAATTATAAATTTTAAATGACATACTTATTCTTTGGTGTCAAATCAAAGAAAATATCAGAGAAATAAGATCTACCACAATAAATATCAAAACCACAAATTTTAACAGGTTAACGTAAACCTTATCTAATTCACTTTATAGCAAATAAATTAGATAATCCAAATTTCAATATTAGATAGTTAAGTTGAATTGATTCCCATTAATTTTTAAATAAAAATTAATAAAAGAGTGACTTTAATTAGGCTAAAACATCTTAATAGTTGAAACATACTTTCTTACTAAAAACGACATTATAAACATTAATACTTTAATTCATTAACATCAATAGCTTCACAAGCCAACAAACAAGTACTGATAGGTTAGCAGCACAACACAGATACACTGTCTTGAAATCGGATTTCATTAAAGTCATTTTAAAACCATAGGTTAAAATTCTAGCCAATTCAAATAATTTATTAAAAAGTTAAACGAGTATAATCAATGAAATTAGTCATCCAACTAAAAAGGTTTCTACATGTATTGAGTATTACTCTTCAGACATTTTTCAATTATTGTTAATCAAAGTTCATTAAAAATATAAATTACGAGTATAATGAACGAAATAGAATGTGAATATACCAAATACGAATTTATTTAAATAAGAGAGTTTTGGGAGTTAATTTATATGAGTTGACATATTGGTGGAACAGTAAGATGACAGTGACGGTGAATCTATTGTCCAAATGACGAGTGAGAGACATTTCACTAGTATCATGTGCAGACATTCACCAGTTCCAATTTGTTCACAAATCACAAGCTTTTGCAAAGACAGCTTAACCACACGTAAATTATGTATCTTCATGAAACCCCAATTAAACCCTCTTTGTTTGCTGTCACTTTGTACTTTGCAGTGTGCCATACGAAACTAACAGTATTTCATTATTCAAATGAAACTAAATGCTTAAAGTCTCAGCAATATTAACAACTTAAAATATTATTATACCTACCAGCAGGCACACAAGGAGAAAGGGTTCAGTGAGTGAAGCTAAGAATGCGCTGTCATGGATGGTGGAGGGTCCGAATGGGACCAGACACAGGTTGCTATCCATTTTCAAACCCACACATCTATCTCTGTTACTGTTACCTCTCCTTCACCATTTCTAAAGGTAGATCCAAATTATTTTATTATATCATATTCTTTAATTAATGTCAATACATTTTGTAATATGATTTAATAGTTTAATAAAATGATTTTTTTTAAAAAATAAAAGCTTTCATATTAGACATTACTATGCAACTTAAATCTAGGCTGACACCTCAAGTAATAACAATCATTTACCATCATATGAAAAAAATATTATTAAACAAAAGAAAAAAAAAGAAAATACAAAAATACGAGGGGATTAGACCAAAACTCATATGTTAAAAAAAACGATACATAGGTAGACTATATCTATTCATAAAGAAGTCTAAGAACAGACAATGTAGAAGCCTATTATAAAAAAAAAAGTTATCTATGAAAAAATCCTAAATTAACCAACTTATCGATACACGCATTTCTTTTATGAGTAACCGTAAACCTAATTTTCTCACGTAATTATCATAAAATAAAATGAAATCTTTTAAGTTTCATTGCAGTGTCTTTTAAGCTTTTGGAAGAAGTTTTCATTGGATTGGATAACCATAATGAATCACTACATAAGAAAAACTATAGAATGTGATAAAGCGAGATGAAAATGATTAAATTGTGAACGAAAATGGTGAGAATGTAACGTAAAAATAACGTCATTAATTGTTTATTGTTTTGGTATTTGCATTTGGAAACTAGTTAGGTTGGGAAGGTCCGGCATTGAAGAGTTACGCAGATCTCACCGACAATTGTACGTAAGCTACAGTTTTCTGCCGGTGACTCCATCCTACGTGGCACCTTTTCACAATCAAATTTTTTAAGTGTGAGCAATTATTTTTCAAACTTATAATTGTTTTATATTTTTCTTATTTAGTAGGTTACTTAGTAATTCCACACGTGTAGCATGCTTATTGATTTCATGATGATAATTTTATACACACTCTTTTCTCTTAATTTTAAAAAAAAATAAAAAAAATAAAATTATGATAGAATTTAAATAAATGTGCATGGAGTGATGGTGTTTGTTGTGCTTGAAGAGCTACATTTACCTTTTTAGCATCACTGTCTTGATTATTATGGTCAATGACTCCTAGTGGTTCGGCTGGGTTCGGGGTCAAGCTAGGAGCGCAAAAGGTGGTCAAGTTGACCAACGCTTATCATGTGAATCCAACACAAGGAACCAGGTTTTTCTTTTCTGTTTTATTTTCCTCACTTTCACACTTTCAATATGTATAATTAAAATATAATGTTTTTTTAAAGTTTCTTTTTCTTTAGATTGTTCTATTCTGTTTTTTTTTTTTTCTTACTTTAACCCTTTTCATATGTAGAATCAAAATTCAATGCTTTTTAAACAAGTTCAAATTTTCCCAAAGCTACATTACATCAAGAGTTTGTGTATAACAAAATCCTTTGAGTAGCAATTTATGTTGTTTTGCTCTTTTAAAAAAAATTATTTTCAAGGAATCAAAGTGTGTAAAATGAGTATTTGATAATATATTACACTTTCAAGGATAAACGAGTCAATGTAGTGATTTGGTGAAATCTACAATGATTCATCACCCTCCAAATCATTCAAAGTGAATAGGTAATAGTAGCTAACCTGGTGTGCTTGACTAAAGGGTTGTCAAGAGACTTAAGAAGAGAGATTAACATAGTGGTAGAGGTATGGGTAAAATCAGTGAAAATTTGATGGAGCCAAAATCATATTATATTAGTAGAAGGATAATAAAAAAAATGTGAAATGGTTTCCTCATGACTCCTACAAAGAGTACACATGGAGCACAAAGAAACCCCACTTTTTTTAACAACAATATCATTAGGAAATCTTCCAAAAAAAAAAGTTTCCAATAACTAAAGATTTAGAAGGAGGGATAAAATTACTCAAAACTAAAGGACCCCAATCACAAGAAGAAGGAAGAGGAGTGAAAAAAACTAGCATTTTTTTATTGAACACACATTTTTTCTCCAACATCCAATTAAGGAAATTAGGATCATGAGTAAGCACAAGATCACCATATCTTGATCAATACCTGGTAACCTATAAAGCTCTGAAGACAAAGTCCAAGAAGTACCATCCTAAGCATTAGCCAATTTAGAGGAAAGCCTGATCCTATCATGGTAATGAACTCCTGCAGTAAAAGAAATACATCTAGAAGAGTATCATAAGTCATTCCAACAAATAATTTGATTACCTCTCCTAATAGATAAAAAAAAACATTTTCCAAGACAAAATTATAGAAATCATTAATTTCTGACCAAATAGAGAGAAAGTGAGAAGTATGGATTTTATGATATTTAGATTTCTTAAACCTGGATCTCATTAAAGCCTAATACTATATTTATTAATTAAAAATATTCGTTAATTATCAATGTTTTGGTATGGGTAAGACTGAAGATTCGGTCACTCTGACCGTGACTCGGATTTGTTGATCGAGACCGAAGAAACTTGGCCGAGACCATGAAACTTGGTCGAGATGAGGGAAATCACCACGGTCGGCTTAGCTGGCCGACCCATACATCCATTAACATGCAAATCAAAGTCAGTGAAGCTAATCCGTCATTAAGGATTAGGTAATACACCCAAGTGAGATTCATTCCACTAATCGGGCCCAATAAGGTAAGCCCATTAAAATAATATAAATAACACACATCTCAATGAGAAAGGTACGTTATTTATTATTGTGCACCTACCCGAATACTGATCACCCGCTTTACTAACTTGAGCGTAGGAGTGCCTTACGCAGGTACCGAGAGTTGAAGGAGAAGCACAAAGATGAGAAGGACCTCAGTCAAGCACCCAGCAACCTGCCCGACCGAAGGATAAAGACGAAGATTTCAATTGTTCTATAGGTCTCATCTCCCTAGCAGAAACAATTAAAATACTAATAAAAATAATAATACTTTATATTTTCAATTAGAAAATATTTCTATTGTAATTTTAATGTTTTAGAGAATTATTAAAAAACTATATTTTGATTAAAATTTAATTTTAAATAAATATTTAAATATGATTGTATTATTCAGAATGCATATTGAATATATATTAAAATGATAATTTTAATAAACTTATAACATTAAGTTGAAATTTATTATATATATATAATCTTTAATGAAAATGATATTTTTAGAGTGTGGATATCTTATTAGGAAAAAAAAATTAATATGATTTTTTAGGAGAGATTTAATTGCACTCATCATCTAGTTCTAATCAATTTCAACAATAAATTTAAAATTAAATGAAAATTTAAAATTAAGAACAAATACTGGTAACTGTGGCATCGTTTTTTTTCTCTCATTCAAAGCAAACATAATGGTTCATAATTACAGTAGTGACTAATAATTATGAAGAGTAGATGGATTATAGACGGTTCTAAATTTGGTCCCTGAAACTCATAATACTTAATATATTTAATTCACAGATTCATAGGCTTATTAAATTTAGTTTCATGTGCATGTATTTGTGGTGACAACTTGATTTTTATTTTAGAATATTTATATTTGGATATATTTTCACTATAAACACGAGTAACATGATAATTTAGTTTAATAAATTTTAACTAAAAAGTAAAAATAACAACAGATCTTCTTATAACAATATACAGTGATTAAAAAACTGCAGAAAAACAACAGGGAACAATTTTTATCAGTAAATTTGTTTAATTTTGTGGCAGTTAGTAAAAAACCACTAACCTTTTTTTCATTAATAATCTAAGCATGAAATTATTAAAAAAAACAGTTTTATTACTATCAGATGAAAATTTACCACATATATCATATATAAAAAAATACATTAGATTAAATTTAATAAATGCTATAAATGCATGTTTAGACTATATAATGCAGTTTACAGATTTAATTATACTATATAATACACTCTCAGTTCATACATGAACTGCTTTTTCATAAATGTATTAATCAGTAAAATGTTTTTATGCACTTAAATATACTTTTGATTCATGCTTTCATAAATATGTAATTTTGATATTTGTAAAAAAAATAATTATACATTTAAAATCTTTAAAATTAAGTAATTTTAATCAATTATTAACATACCATTTAATTGCTAATAAAAATTACTTATAAGTAATAATAAAATTAATTACATTTATATAAGGTATTTTATTCTGATACATAAATTAATATTTTTTATTAACAATTAATGATAGATTAATATGAAAAACAAAATCTTCAATTTCCTAATAATTTTATATTCGCATAATTGTTAGATATCATATTTTATAAGTCAGTGGACTTAGTTTAACCGATAATAACTACATAACTCTTATCTGTACGGTTTATGTTGAATCCACGTGTTATCTAATTCGAAACATGCTATTAAATTAATTACTAGATAAAAATCATGTTATTTGTTATAATGAAAAGCATATCCACATTTAGTTTCCACTTTCTTCTAAACCTAATTATGCTTCTATGGCTATAAACAATGAATTAATTTATTTTAATTTCATTTTCTCTTTATTTATTCAGTTGCATGTTTACCTTTTGTACCTGCAATAACTATCTCTCACTCTCTGGCACTTGAAATCCTATAATTGTGGTATGATTGTCATTTTCGAAGAACATGTTTTTCAAAAGGAAAGAAGCAGATTGATCTAGAAAGGGTACCCACAGGATTGTGATTTGCAGGAAAAAGTTAATGAGATTAATTCCACACATAATAATAGTAGTTAAGAATTTTGCATTACCACTTTATCACAATTATATTCTGAACCCTTCGTTAATGATAATGCTAATATATTAAAACACTTTTGTTAGGAACAATAGATATTCCACACGTTATGCTCCTCCCAAACATGTGTACTCGAATTGACGCCACCAACTTGACGTTCAAAATCAAATTAAAATATCTCCCAAATGCTATGCCAAAGCCATTTAAAACATGCTAAGTGTATTTTTAATCAAACGGTAGTTAATTAATTAACAAAGAAACATCTTCCACGCAAGTTTACGATATCTTAGTATAATCGAAGAGATAAAAACCACATCGTATTGTTGTAAAAAAACATTTTCACACAAGACTGCTTTTGTTAATTTGGTCCGAGAAAAAGTAAACGATGGAAGTGAATGATATCTTTAGTTGCAGTTGGGGAATTTTTTCATTATCGCGTTATAAAATAATGAATAGATGATGGCACTTTGCGTTGCTTAGGTGCTGGCACGAAATTCGGGGATAAGATTTGGTTTTGAGAGAACCAACCACAGACTTTGCGTCAGAAAACTGCTTCTTCCAAAACAATTTATTTATGAAAAATGAGATGAATAGTAATTATTATTTATTTTGAATTTGTGAAAGGGTTATCGGTTGTCTGTATGTTGCAAATTGAGTGGGTAGTGAGGATTTTGAAGAATATGTGTGGACATGGTGCATTCCCCCTTGAAAGGTTCTTGAGTTTTTTTGGGTATGTAACCCTTATCTACTCAGAATGATTCCATTCATTCATGCTAGTTACTTGTTTTTATTGATCACATCAAAATCAAAACATGTCACTACGCCTTCAATGCAATTTTTGAGACAATTCTTACACAATTCAATTCCCATTTTGATTATGAATGGTTCGTTTGGATTAACTTTGGAGTGTAAATTCATGTGTGAAAATGACCTGAGTTGGATTGGATTAGGCTTATACAAATTCAATTCAAAGATGATTCAAGAGATCACTGTAGTCAACGTTTGACAAATGAAAAAACAAAGAAATATGTTGTTTTGGTATATGGTTCGTGTAAGAAAAGGCAACTTTATGTGCACACTATTAGCGGTAGTAGTAATCTTGAATGTGTCAGAGTTCTCGCATATTTTGAAGATAAACCCAGTAAATTATTATATGGTATGGTTATTGATTACGATAGGTAGTTCTAGAAGATTCGTGTGCAAATTATTGAGGAATGGTGATATGGTGATAAAATCCAGAGTGTTAAGAGCGTAATGAAAACTGTTTTGTTGTACAAGTTGAGATTGAGAAACGCCTGGCACAGGGAAATTGCTTTCAATCTGTGATCATAATTGTGGAAAATTGGATATTCTCTTTTGTACCTTTTGGATCCTTCCTTTGGACCCTACTTCTTCAAAGCATATTTTGGATCATCACTCCTCCTATGCTGTGTAAGGCTATTCAGTTTCTAGGGTTTACCCTTTTTTCTTCCTTCCTTCCTTCCCTTCTCTTTGTCACTTCTTTACATTAAATTACCAGATCTTACCCATTCTGTGTTTTATATTTTCATTTAGTTACATTAGCTTTTATTATTATAATCATCATCATTAGGTATATAACCTCATATGACTATTTTCTTCCTTTTTAGGATATGAAAAAATCATTCAAAATTTTCCGCCACTTTTCAATCTCTTCTTAGGGTGACTGCCAAGAAGCTTTGGTGTAGACTTAAATTTGATACTGAACTGTTTTTCATAGATACTGAAAGTGGAGGGTTGTGTTTTTCTATGGGCCTGTAGTATACCAAATAAACATTGAGATTTGGTCTGGACTGGTGAGAAGAGAATTTTGCTATTAAATAGGGCTTTTTATACTGCACCCCATGATTACTAACTACAACCCATACTATAAGCAAAAATATTATAATACCCCTCCTTTATTGCATAACCATTGGATTGAGAAGAAGATTTGAGAAAGTGAATTTGGAGTGATTTTAGAGGAAAGTGTAAAGAAAGTGAGGTTGTTTGGATTATGGTATATCAAAGTGAATTTGTGAAGAAAGTTTATTGAAGTTTGTGAGTGATATGATGGTTGTAAAGAGAATTTTATTTTGTTTAAATGTGTAAAATAGAAGTTTATAAATTTATCTTTTTCTTAAAAAATATTTAAATAATAAAATATGTGACTTTTTTTTATAAACTTTAGTTAATTAAAATTTTATAAATATATATAAAAATATTTTCATAAAATCAAACCAAATTAGAATTTTATAAATATATAAAAATATTTCATAATGCTGTTATTATATAAATTATCTTTTATTATAAATAATTATATTTATTATTATTATAACTAATTATTATTATTATTAAATAAGTTTATAACATCAAAAATAATATTAATAATTAACACTTTCTATGTGATTTTCTTCGTATCTTCAGGTTTTCTTGGCTGATAAATGTCTGGTAAACAATAAAAACAAACGAGAATAATCTATGCATTTCTTTCTTCGTGTAGAGTGAATAAGAAAGAAACAAACCATAGGAGGAAGAAAAAGAAGGTAGAAATAAAAGAGCAATTTTAATCCTTTAACTTTTGTAACACTGTCTCAAACATTCATAATTAATTATATTAATATTTTTATATTCTTATTTTTTTTTTGTTATAACCGATTAAGGAAAATTTAATGGTAAAATAACTGTTATTGCAAAGATAGTGCCGTTCCAGAGGAATCAAACACAGCATTATAATCTTTATAGTTAAGGACCAATTTTGCTTAATATACAATTTATTGGATATAGTTAACTTTGAAGTAGTAAAGGAGGAAATAAAATATTGTATTTTTTAAAAGTTTTTGAAAGTAGGATAATATTATTTTATGGAAAGCATTGCTAGATTTTTATCTTAATTTGATTATTACAAACTTAATTTTAAATTTATAAAATTATACAAATAAGTGTTTTATTTTTTTAAATAAATTAATATTTGATTAAAAAATTAATATGATTAAATAAATGATCAAATTTAAATGAAATGCTAGCCTGTTATTTGATAAAACTTAAAATATAATTAATATAAGGATAAAGTTATAGCTATTATATGATAGCAACGAAGGACCAAAAACTTTTTTATATATTTAAATGCAAAATATATTGTAATTTTTTTATTCTTAACAGTAAAATATAGCAAATGTTATCATATATATATATATTTTTATAAAGTTTTCGTGTTAGGCATCACTATGCAACTTGACATCTCAGCTAAGCTGACACCTCAAATAACAACAATCATATGCCATCACATGAAAAAAAAAATTATTAAAAAGAAAGAAAAAAGAAAGAAAATACAAAAATATGGGGGGACGAGACCAAAACCCATATGTTAACACAAACGATACATAGGTAGATTATACCTATTCATAAAGAATGAACATACTAGCTGGGAGTCTATTATACCAATGAAATGATTCTCTATGAATAAATCATAAATTAGCCAACTTATCAACACACACATTCCCTTCACGAAAAATATGAGTTACCCTAAACCTGATTGTCCCACAAAAATTAAGACAAGTATTCCATCGATTCTGAAGCATCCACGGAACATTAGTCCTAGCAGTAAACGCAG
>Ga0123342_1002229_pt1 | contig 32330 bp, 13 predicted proteins | sample Turbeawhitnodule_FD_89960 | JGI IMG/M metagenome (GOLD analysis project Ga0123342, IMG submission 89960) | Root nodule microbial communities of legume samples collected from Mexico - Turtle bean Mexico white nodule | ecosystem: Host-associated > Plants > Roots > Nodule | place: Mexico: Nepantla... | reverse complement strand
CCCCGCCTCTAGTTTAAAGCCATACATTCTAACACTCACCATATAATTGATAAAATCTCAATCCTAAGTAAAGTTTCATATCTAAAATGGAATCATCTAAAATCAACTCACATCACATTGTAAATTATTTAGTCTCTGATGTTTTACCTCCTCATGCATCTAAAGCCCAAATAAATAAATTGAAATTTGATTCTAAATAATATGTTTGGGATGATCCTTACCTATGAAAATTTTCCAATGATAAAAATACTAGAAGACGTGTGCTTAACCATGAGTTTCTGGAAATTTTACATTGTTGTCATGACACATTGGTAGGAGACCATTCTAGACCTCAAAGAACAACAAAGAGAGTGTTAGACGGTTGATTTTTCTGGCCCACAATCTTCATAAATGCATACAGGTTTGTGATTAAGTGTGAGAAATTCCAGAGAGAAGATGATACAATCACGAGGAGGAATGAGATGCCACAACAACCTATAATTTTCTATGAGATATTTAATGTTTAAAGCATTAGACGGTCTTATTTTGTACAAAGTAAACAATTTTGTAGATTAGACGATAACTGTCTAGTGAGTTATTTTTGTTTACATAACATGTATTTTCACATAGATTTTTTCATAGTATGAGTTTTCTTTATTTTTATCTTAGATATGTTGTTTTTACCTTCTAGTTTTTTCTATTTTGATAATTGTTTTCATTAGACGACACCATTTACTGTTTTTGTCTAAGTTTTTTAAAAAATGTTTTTCATTGTTGGGTTGTTTTTAACTAAATGTGACTTTTGTTCTCATTAGTCTTAGTTTAGAGTTCATACATAGTATATGAAGTTTATAATGAAAAGTTAGAGTTTGGATCAGATTTGGTAGAATTAACTTTTGTGAGATTCGAGCTTGTTTCTTTCTTGTGTAATTTACTTATGTTTACAAACATTCCAGAACTTGCATTGACTATTCTAAAATTATTTATTTTATAAGCACTTTTGAGATGATTTAGGACATTTTTAATTTTTGCTACTTAGCCAAATTGTCTTACCTACTATCATTTTCCCTTGTACATCCATTTGACTCTTATAACCTTTTCTTTGATGATTTTTATCTCATTACAAGTCTTGAAACTTGGGAAAACCTAGATAATCCTGATTTGGAGTTTTGAGGAACTAAGAAATTGTCTTGGAAATTGGGTAAAAAGATAAGTTTGAGGTGTTACTTTGAGCTTATTGAGATAAATATGGAAATATGCTGAAATGAAAGATTAGTTTGGAAAGTAGTTTGAAAAAGATCAAAATTTGAGCAATTGTGGTCTGAAAAAGACATAAAAAATAGGAAAAATATAAGAAAAATAAGGAAAATAGAAGAAGTGAAGGTGAAATAAGAGAATTACGGTCTTTGAGCAAAAGAGGTAGCCTTTTTCTTATTCTTCCAGATCACCATTTTTTCTCAATTCTTTAAGGTATTAAAAACCTTGAATCCTTTCAATTATCCTAACCTCATCATGGCTACATTACAAGCTATGATAAAGAACTTTTGATCTTAAGTTGCATATATTTCAAGTAATGGAAATTAGAGGCTTTGCAAGCCTATGTCAATGTTTATTGTCATGAAGTGTTCGGCATAAACAGAGAACTTAAACACTAGAGAGAATGAGTGAAACACTTCCTCCTTAAAAGCTTGTCATTTTTTTATCCATTGTCTTATTTGATTGAAATTCTACTTAGCTTTTATATTTGAAATTTTTCTTGACTAGTTTAAAGCCTTGGAAACTTTGATTGATGAAATGATTTTTGCTCATAATTTATATAGTTGTCATAGTTTTCACAGTTTTTATAGTTTTAGTTTTTTATTTTTTTAAAAAAAATTGCTTAATTTTCTTTTTTTGTTTTTGCTCAGGAGTGCAAAAGGCCTAAATGTGAGGCTGTGACAACTCTCATTTTCTTCATGTTTTTCTAGACTGATTGTATCTCCTAGAATTTTCTTTTATTCTTATTTCTTGTTTTTAGCATAGATTTGCATTTTCTGTAGAAAATTAGAGTTGTGATAAATCTAGTGTAAAAACTATATTTTTCAACCCAAAATGTTGCATAGACCATCTAATTCATTGTTTAAGATTTTTGTAGAATATTTGCAAGCTGATCTTTGACCTATGAAACTTTAATGAAGATATTTGGGTCATGAAGATTAGAAAGAGTTGCTTGAAGGATTAAAACCATCAAATCTACTTATAGAAAACATTAGAGGGTCAAAGAGCTAAAGAAGCATTAAGAGGTGCTAGTTAGGATAATGTTATAATAGTTTTAATGGGCCCAATTTCTCTTTTAGCTAAAACCCATCCATTTGTAGTGATTCAAAACTCCATAAATAAAAAATAGATGAAGAGAAACACACCCTTTTCTGTATTTAGTAATTAGACAACTTAGCTTTTCCATTTCAAATTTTACTATTGTTAGTTTTCTCTATTTTCAATTTATAGTTTTGTCTATTCAAATTCTTTGTTTTATCTTCTTCTTCCTCTCTTGCATTTTCTTTTCCTTTTTACACTTTACTTTCCAAATTTGCTTTACATTCCACCAATTTAACTTTGAAAGTTAATTGAATTAAGAAAATGGTATCAGTGAATGCAAAATCATGTTAGAAGATGTTTTGTTCAAGTTATTTTCTTTATCAAAATAACTTTAAAATTTTGTTTTCGATTGAAAATCATTTTCCTTTCAACATACAAACAAATTGGTTATTTTTTCTTTATTAATAAGAAATCCAAATTTAGATTTCTTTCATTCGAAGCTGAAGATAATCTATCTTAGTTGCGATACATTTCATGTATTAGTATAAACCACTCGCTCTTATGAAGGACTACAAATCATTTACAATTTATTTCGGTGTACAAAACGGAAACCTAACCAACTAAAATAACATTTACAAACAACTACTAAACCTTCTAATAGACGATGGCTACAACAACATCTACATCATTATCTACAATATTACGTATGATAAATTTGTTAGTTTGCAAAAATCTACCCAAAAGTACCAAAAATGATTCTTAATTGATTTGGTTTTTTTTATCCGGTGCATAGGAATTAAACTTTTACCAGTAACAATGTGTTAAAGAAATAGCTGAGAAAACTGAAAAGAAAGTAGAACAAAGGGAGAACTATTCAACAAATAAATAAATAAATAAACATGCATCTAACTCAAAAATTACTTATTGATGGAATCCAACAACAAATCTTTGAATACCAGCAAAATCGGCACGTATTTCTAAGTTGCAGAAGCTTCTTCCACTTCTGCTTTTTATGTAATCAACAAGAGCACAGCACTGCTGCTCACCATTCGTCTATTAAGAAAAAAATTAAGAAACATTCAGAACAAGATAAGTGATTGACATAGCATAAAACATGCTTAAGTTGAAAAATAAAATATTTTGGCTTTCTGGGCTACTTTGTCTCATGAAATATCTTGTGTCTTCATTAGCACAATATCATCCACTTTTGGATTTGGATTCTATAAACTAAATGTTAAAATATGTAAGTACCAGATTACTTGCAACTCCCACTATCTTAGCAACCACAAAATCATATTTAGTTTTGATTTGAGGGACAAAACTTTGATCAAGTTCCTTATATTCTTGCTATTAAGTTTTCAAAATGACAAAATGAACGAGGATAGTTTTTTAAATTTCATTACATATTTATAGTACAGACTATTTAATGTGGGAGACAATTCACGTGCCATTGTTTGATTTGAGAATTTGATAGAAAAGATACAAGGAACTTGGTCGAAATTTCATGATATTACAAAACTTAAAAAGGTTCACGGGTTTCAGCATTGTCTACATATAACCCGTGAACAAAATCTTGATTTAAGTTGGGAGTCATTTTCCACATCTTTAATCAGAAGATTTTGTCGTACACCTAGTGCTGAAATAATGAAGAATGAAAGAAGCAGTGGGATACTGATTTGCAAATCACACCAACTGGAAACACAAAACTAAGAAGATACAAAGCAAAATAGAACCAATTAATGGTACTGTGTGTTAAGCAAATTAATCATTAAGTTGCTTCTTTATCACTCCACGCAACATGCACGATTTTACCCTTATATAGGAAATGATTACATTTAGTTAAAAGTATACAATGACAACTAACATAAAAGAACTTCTACAAGAGACTATTAATTGAGTCATCATATAACATATAACATACTATTGGATAGCGTCTACAACTATTAGACACCTTGACTAGTGAAAATGTCCACAACCATGAGACTCTACATGCTACAAATAGTTCACTGCACTAAAATCTACAAACTCCTCCTTAGATTGCAACTACTTTCTTCTTGAATTACTACCAACAAACAATGAATAAACTTGTTCTGGGAAATGAGCTTCGTGAAGACACATATGGTTTTGGTGTGTTTTAACATATTATCTAGTGTGAAACAAATATAAAAGTCTTGGGTAAAATATATTGACATATTTCATTCTTAGTATAATAAGAAAAAAGAATAATTTTAGTACAAAAACTTAAATTCTGTTAATTTTGTTTGAACTCCGTAGCTAAGGTAATTTGAGCACACGTGTGGTCTTTAATAATTGTCACATGTGTTTATTAAAAAGAAAATTAACATTAATATGCAATTAAGCTTGAAGAGAACCTTTTACCCTTTGCTTTTTACTTTGTGAATATAAAATCCTTAGTGGTTTTCTTCAAGGTTAATTGCATATTAACATTAATTTTCCCTTAGCAAACACACGTGATAATTATTAAAAACCAAACCCATGCTCAATTGCAACAACCATTAATGGAGTTCAAACTAAACTAACAAAATTAAAGTTTTTGTAATAAAATTGTTTTTTGTCTTATTGTACTAAAAACGAAACATATCAATGTTTGTTGTATTGAACCAACTATTTACCCATAAGTATTTAAAACTAAAAGTATCAGATGAAGCCTAATTGAAGATCTAGACCAAACAAACACAAAGCACTAAACACATGTAGATACTAAGTCCACAAAACAAGACGTATACAAAGGCGAGACAAATTCTATATGATGCCAAAAAATAACAAGACACTACACAAGAAACTAGAAGATGATAGTTAGAGAAGTCATTGCTTAACCTCCTAAAACCCACATTCTTTAGGTGGTTTCTAGATCGAGTAGCCTCTCATATACCTCCCCTCCCCTACGTGCCTTAAAAACATTGCACTTAAAGTCACCTTACCAACCCTTTTCTAAATCCACCACCAGTCTATCTACCTAAGACTGGGGCAACGTGTGCCAAAATGGACACTTCACGAGGCCCCTCTCTGAAACCAATGCTCGTTTATACCATTAAATCACCCTTTATCAGAACTCCCGACTAACCTAGATGACTGAGGTCACCACTACCCAACATTGGTGTTGGTCTTTCTGATTAATGTAACAAAGGTGTTCACAAAGGGTTTATACATTCTTGATCATCCAAGGATATCAACTTTGATGACCCTAATGCTTTCTATTAGTGGTCCGAAGCATCCCATATTCACTCTTATAAAGTATCATGAGTCTACTGACATAACCATCTCTAGATACTACAAGATACAAGATCTCTCGCCAGTCTCTTAATCCCTCGCCTTAACGAGTAGGTTGAGTTTGCCCGTGACAAGAAACTTGAAGTTGCACACAAGCAAGCTTAACAAGATGTGCTCCTTGAAGCTACATGACATCAAGCAAAGGTTGAAATTCAAGCTAAAGCAAAGATATAAGTTTTGGCCAAGGCTAAGACCGAAGTTGATACAAAGGTTAAACATGATATTGAAGCTCATTTGATGTAGTCCAAGCTCTTGGTTGGAGGAATGAATGGAGATGCAACGGAATTGAGTGAAGAGGATGGCACCGAACGGATGAGAGGTGCTAGGGTTTGTGAGGTTTGATGGTGCAATGAAGGGGAACACACAGAAGAACGACACAAAACGATATACGAGATTATCAAGTGAAAGAAAAGTTGTGTGAAAAAGATACTTGTGCATTGTATAGTTTGTATTTGCTATTGTTGAGCATTTTGTGAGTTGGGTTGTGTGCTTAACCATTGGAATTCCTTCACTCTGTGAAGTATACCCAATGACCTTTCATTGTTCTCACTGTAGAGAGTGTTCTCTCATATCTTGAAAGGTCTTGATCTCAGGGGGAGATTGGGACCAGTTTGCCTGGAGTGGTGTTGAATACTCATTCTTGGAGAGGTGTTAAAACTCATGCCTGGAGAGGTGTTGAATATTGTTCTTGGAGAGGTGTTAAAACTTGTTGTACTTGGAGAGGTGTAAGAATATTTGTCCTAGAGAGGTGTTAAAACTCATGTAGTGAAAAGCTCTCAAGTGGTTTGCTTAAAGGGATTGGACATAGCAGAAGTTTTCGGGTGAACCATTATAAATCTTGTGCCTACTTCTCTCTATCTTTGACTTGTTAGACATTGTATTTGCTTTGTTTCCAAGTATGCGAGATGAGTTCAGGCTCCATTCAACCGCCCCACCCTTCTGGAGTCAATTGTCCAAGACAAGATGTAAGATGAAGAAATAGACAAAGTCTTACACTTGGACATTATCAAGGCATATTGATTAAATGCGAAGATTGTTTGCATCTCAAAGAAGATTCTGACACAATTGACTATCTTAGTTAGTATGTTAAATTTGGTGTTGTCAAAACAATAGAGAAGATTCAGTGAAAAGGTTGTCCTTCACACAACACTTTGAGTAAAGGTGTCAATATAAGTCCAACATGTTCAGAAAAGACTCACACAAGGACAACTAAAAGCACACAAGTTACAACGATCTGATTTAGTATGTTTATAAAAGGAAGTCTCCTCATGCAGAAAAAGCTAATGAATGAATGATAAAATAATCCTACGTATAAAAAAGTGAACATACATGTAAACACTACATGCAATAGAAATTCTCATGCTTTGAAGTATACACAGAAATAGCTCATTTGTTATACGATTAAGAGAGTGCTCACATTATGAAGTTAGCCCTACAACAAGGAGTTATTACTCATACATCCTCTTATTGAGAGTTTTTCTTGTATTTTTTCAAACATCTCTTGTTGTATAGCCATGGGTTGTGTTTTTAGGGGAAGTGAGACTTTGTGTTTTCATGCTTAATCTCAGAAGATTAGTTGATAGTTAAAAGTGACTTTATCTACTCGTTGTAAGTTAGAAGTAACGGTGACAATACTTGTAATCAAGTTTTTATTAGTAAACCCTTTACAGTTGACATAGGAGATATTACTCGAGTTATCTACTTTTAGCCATTGTTCAAGCATTTGCAATAAATATTGTGAACTTATTTTTAAAACTATCAAATGACCCCCTACTAGCATGTAATAGGCTACTTTGTGAAAAAGTCTTCCAAAATGTTTTATCAACTCTATTCAACCCCCTTATTTCTAGAGCTAATCTTTCCTTCTAGAAAGAGTCATTTCCTATAAAAATGTTGCCACCATCTAACTCATCACGTGGGAAAAGTCACTTCAAGGACTCATGAAAGGAGCAAACAGAATTGAGCACTCACCTATTAGATGATTGGTTCCTTGAGATGATTATCATAACAAGATCATCATTAGACGAATCTACTTTTTGAACTATAGTTGTCATTTGATCTTGATTCCCCAATATTGAACAACCATCCTCCAATGTCCCATTGTTTGCAACATCTGCAAATGTCTTTAGGATCAACCATCATCTTCCTCAACTTCTTCATGTTCTTAAAGACAACCATTCTAGAAGATGATGCCTCCATCTTCTTGCAAGAACTTATCACAAATGCAAAACAAGAGCAAAACTTGCTTTGATACCAATTTGTTGTGCACCTAGTGTCGAAATGATCCCAAAGAACAATGAAATGATGCAATATTGATGATTAATCACACCAAAAGGAAACGCAAGACAAATAATAACACACAAAGTAAGATAGAACTAAATAATAATCATGTGTATTAAGCAAAATAATCATTGAGTTTCTCCTTTACCACTTCGCACTACATGCCCAGTTTTACTTTTATGTAGGGCTACAAAACGGTTACGTGTTAACTAAAAGTACATAACTACAACTAACTAGCCTAACAAAACGTATACAAAAAAGACTATTAGTTCACCAGACGACGTAACATTGAGTCATTAGATGACCTATTATTAGATGACGTTTATAATTGTTAGATCCTCGACTAGTAAAGGATGTCTACAACTATCAAATGTTACATCCTAGAAATAGTTCAATACACCAAGATCTACATATGTGATGATGGCTATGGTAGCCACCCCTTTGAAAGGTTGACTACCTTGACAACAAATTTGCAAACTAAGACGAAAACCTACATCAAAGAAGTGGATATGCTAACAATGAAATACGAGATGGGTATGAAAAGGGCAAGATCAGTGACCTAATATTTGGTAAAACAATATAGAGTGACAATAGTTGACAATGTGTCAAAAGAAGGTGGTGATTAGACTTGTTCTTTGCAAGAAAGATGAGAAAGAAGAAAGACAACCAAGACCTTCCTTGAGCAAGAAAGACAAGCGAGACTTGTTCTTAGGTTGATTCTTCTTTTCTTTCTCTTTTCAATTCTTGGTTCCAATGAGTGCATGATTGACAAAAGAAAATGAGCAAGAACATATCATTCCTACAGGAATTAAAAGAAGCATCACAAGGCATGTTGTTCCTACTTAACAAAAGAGTCATTCTTCGTTTTTCTTCTGTATTCTTTGGACTTTTTAGTTTCTACGATGTAATTCATGTATTGTATTGTGTAATCGGTAATATTTAGATTAGGCTTAGTTGGACTTTCTCGAGTCCAAGAAGACATCACAAGAGGCAGCCAACAATAAGGCAAGGGAGTGCAAGAAGAAAAGAAGACAAAGCCTTGTTGGAGCCCAATTAAAGCTTCTAATTCTTAGACAAGGAGTAGTTTTGGAAAGGCAAAGAAAGCATGATCCTATTATGATGGCAAGAAAAGCATGGGAAACAAGTCCTTGAAATTTGGGCACCTAAAGATCATTTTGGATTTATTTTGAAATATGAATTTCAATTTTGCCTCCTTTTTTTTTAATTTCCGACCACACTTAGCAGGGTTCTAGATCTATCATTTACATTTCATTTAGGCTCATTTGAGTGCATTTTGGAGTAAGAATTTTGAAGGGTATAAATAGTCATCTCCATAACCTGTATTCCAACTTTGGTCATGTATGAGATATTGAATTTGTGAGACACTTGTGAGAGTGCTCTTGTACTTTGAATCTTATCTTGAGCTTCTAAAAGTCAAGGTATGGAGCTTATCATGAAGATGAAGAACTCTCTTCTATCTTCAAGTGGCACTCAACTCTTCTCCATCTCGTAAGTCTTCTCCACCTTTCACCTTTCTAAATTGTTGTTTCTCTAATTTTTCTTCTTGTTCTTGTTTCTATTATTCCACCAATAGTATATCTTAACCTATTATGTCATTGTCTTTTGTTAATTGTTTTTCAATTGATATAATGAGTTTGTCTTGAAATCCTATAGTGAATAGAATCATTTATTCAAACTTCTTTTGGCATCTAATTGCACAAAAAGAAGTAAAGATGAGATTCATACTTGCTACCTAGATTCACTTACTTCACGAGACTATAATCTTTCAATACATGTTCGATCCTTATCTTTAATAAAATCCCAAATGCAAGATTTACATTAGAATTAAGGCAACACAGACACAAGCACGCATACTGGAGACTAGCCAAAATATAAATTAAAAAGGAATAAGAATACACATAATAATTTAACTAAAAATAACAAAAGAAAGGAAAGCCCATTATCCAATTTATGTACTGGCCTCGTTGAGAAATTTACTTGAATTCTAGTAAAGTGATATTAAAATAACTTAATAAAAACTGACTTGTTTTCAAGAATTACATATATGACTGGAACCTTTCTACAAAGGGGATTGCTTATAAAATCAATTCCAAAGTTTCCAACTTCAAATAGATGTGCCAAACGGACAAACTTATTCTGAATCAAAATGCCCCCTCCTCAAGAGGATCACTCACTTGCAATCCAATTAAGCTACGTGGTATCGATTATATTATTTATATGAGTAACATAGAAAACAGACGCACAATAAGAAACAGACATTTGGTAGAAAATTGTAGAAAGCAGAAGATCCATACCTCAAAAGCAAAAAATCCACCAGGTTTCAACATTAAAGCAGCCCCATCACAAAGATGATGAAGAGCATCCATTCCTTCAATACCTCCATCTAATGCTAATCTCGGTTCATGTCTACCAACTTCAGCTTGTAGACCAGATATGTCGTCACTTGGTATATAAGGTGGGTTACTCACTAGACCAGCTAGTTTTCCTTCCATATCTTTCAATGGTTCAAACCAGGATCCTTCCCTTAAGTCAATTTTGTCCTGCAAAGGACAACAAAGTAGTTCAAATTTGAATCATAAAAATCATAACTGGAAGTGATAAGAGTATTAAGAAAATATATTTTAAAGGGGACAAGGTGATAAACAACAAAATTGGAGCTTCTAAACATGAAATCAAACATAGCCTAAAACGGTGACTTTCTTTAGTCTTTCAACTCTCTGCTTTGACTTGAAAACAAAACAAACACACAGACCATCATGCAAGATACATGGAATGAAAGGAATATGAAAAATGAAAATAAAAAATATTGGCAAAAAGTCACATGGAAGGTGGAAATATGTCCTCCAAATTTTCAGTAATTTCATATAAAACCAACGGAGGCAGTGTAAACCACAGTGAAAAAAGGCCAAGAGGAATTCACAGCATGGAGATTGAAAAAGGTTAGAATCTCTAACCTGTAAGCAATACCTCTGTACATTGTAAGTTGCAACGGCAACAGCCACAGGGCTTAAATCTGTGGCAATAACTCTCCCTCCTTCACTCCCCAAAACCCCACAAATACCAATAGCAAGGGCACCACTTCCAGTCCCCAAATCAGCCCAAACCCCACTCCTCAAATCCTCATTCTCTGACACCACATCTGACACAAAATCCACAACAAGTTCTGTCTCAGGCCTTGGAATCAAGACCCCTTCCTGGACACTCAATACCAAGTCCCTCCAATGCTCACACCCAACCACATACTGAAAGGGTCTCCTCTCTTGGACCCTTTGCGTCCACAAACAGTAAAGCTCCTCTATGGCAATCCTCATTTTCACCCTATCATCATCCTCCATACCCAGTGAGTGGTCTTCAACAGCATCCTCCATGAGCCACTTGAGCTCCCTGCAGAGCATGTTTGAGTCTGCCCCATTATCTGACTGCACAAAAGTTGACCCAATAGAAAGGGAAACACCTTTGGCCCAATCGTGCCATCTCTTGAGGTCACACAACTTGGTTGAGTAAATGGGTGGTCTCAAAAAGAGGGGAACTTGAGGTTTCACACAAGTGGGGGAAGATGACAGTGCTGAAGAGCAAAAGGGTCTACCCAGAATGCCAAAAGAAGAACAATTGAGGAGTTTGGGGAAGCTATGAGGACGATATACACTGCTTAATGTTAGCTTCATTTCAAGAGAACAAAACTGAAGAAACTTTTGTGTTACTATACTGCGTCATCAGTTATCAACTTCAGCACTTGCATAACCTAACAAAGGAAAAAACTGAGCAAGGGTTAACGAAAAATTCAAGTTATTTTTCTTGGTATGATTCAAGTTTAGAGTTACCCCCACCTTGTTTTTCACTTGAAATTCAAATCCCCCAACAAATTTCTACTTGCTTACGTTCTGAAAGACGAAGAAAATATTTTGAACTGAGGGAGGAAACAGGTAAATAGAAACGAAAAGACCCCGAACGGGATAATCTTAGTTTAAAAGTATTAAATTTAAAAAATAGTTATGTAAATTTTTTATTTATATTTGACATTTTTTTAATTTAAATAAAATTTAAAAAAAAATGTTTGAAATTATAAAATAAATATGTAAAATATTTTAAATAAACATAAATAATTGAAGTAAAACATATGAATTTAAAATACATTAATTTGATAGTGTAAGTAACGAGATTAAAGAAATGACATCAATATTTTAAAAAAACGAGAATAAAAAAGAAATGTAATATAATGTTATTTAATTATTTGATATTCTCATTTCCGCTTCTTAATTTTCTTATAAAAGCTTAAAATGTTAAAGTACAAAATTTAAAACATGTTCATGGTCAAAGTTTGTAGTATTATCATTCTTTTTTGTCATAATATATTCTTTCTTATCCACCACAGAAGAGAGTAGGGTTTATAAATTTACAAAATTTGGATCAAGTTTAGTTATTGTTCTATTATTATCTTAATTAGAATTGAAACTTTACAATAATATTTTATATAATAAAGATTTGCGTCAACAGATTATAAAACTATTTGACTAAAATCAGCACAAACAATACCTTTATAGAATGTATTTAACTTATGAGATTCTGAGCTGTTCGGTTAAAAGATTGAGCTACAAGAAAATGAAACTACATTTTGGATGATTGAACAAAGGAAAATGCTCTCATCAACTCTACCAAATCTACACTGTTCATTTGCTCATATGTTACTAGAAACAATTTATTTTAATTTAAAAAACAGTAAATGATATCGAGAAACACCAAGGTAACCATGAGATTGGAAAAAACTTCTCAAATTCCAACAGTTTCATTATCAATTAAAGAGATATCTTCCTCAGCCAACTTTCTTCCATGGTAAAATGCTGGTCTTCTTTGCAATGGAAATGTTGCAATTTCACTGGCTAACATGGGGATTATCTCTGAAATGTTGAGACGATCAGCTGCACATTCTTCTACACATAGAATACCAACATCAATGCATCTTAATGCTTCCTCTTGAATGAATAATTTTCTTAAAGTTGGATCTAAGAGGTCTAGTGCATGTCCTTGTTTCCATAGCTCCCAGGCCTAAGCCACAAGAAGAAAACAACATATTACTATAGTAGATGCCAAACAAAACAATAGGGAACTCTCATTATTTAATTTGGTTAAATAGTTGCAGTAATCAAACACCCTCAGATAATATACATGTCCTTTCTGGCACTGATAATTTCAAGCAGCAAGACTCAAAAAGCATAGACTTCAGATTTGAAAGAGAAAATTCTCTCTATGTCATACTCAGGTGACATGCAACCACTAGTAAAACATATGACATAATGTCTGTTAGATTAGAAATAAATTACACAAGCACCAAGTAAAAGTAATAATAGGGTACTTTAAGGTTACTCACCATGTTCCAACAATCCTTTTAGTGTTTATATCTGACTCTTGTAGGAAAATTCTGGCCATGCCAAAATCTGAAATTTTGGGATTCATATTTGTATCAAGTAGAATGTTACTTGCTTTCAGATATCTGTGAACTACTCTTAATCTTGAATACTTATGTAGATAGATCAGTCCTTGAGCAATCCCATCAATTAAGTTCTAAAGTTTTCTCCAATCTAATTTTTCGTTTTGAGTCGAATCTTCCCATTAGTAGGATGAAAATTATTGGTGTTTCACAAGGAAATAAAGTACGCGCAGAAAGAAATAATAAGAAAACAAATAAAGCTGATATATGCAAGATCTAGTTTTTGTTTTACTAAGCATGATAGAAAGTAGTCCAAGCTTTTGTTGGGCATATACTCGTAGATTAGCATTCTTTCATCTTCATGAATGCATCAACACAACAACTGAACAAGATTCATGTGTTGGAGTTCAGATATGAAAGTCAATTCATTTTTAAAATCAGTGTCTCCTTGTCCTGAACCTTAAGAAACTCTTTTTATTGCTGTTTCTTCTCCTGGGGTAATAATCCCTGAAATGATGTTCAACAATTATTATTGATTTCATTTCGGGAAGTAATATTGGACAAAAAAAACATGTTTAGGATTTTAAGTAAATGACCTTATATACAGGTCCAAAGCCCCATTCTCCTAACTTGTTTCACACTGACAAGTTTTTAGTAGCTACCATGATCGATGCATAACTGAAAATTCTTAAAGAATTCACATTTTTCAATTCATTTTGATGTTCTTCTAAACTTTTCCATCTCTCAGACACCACAAAATTTAACATGCTGCTCCCCATTTGCTTTTCTTCTCTGTTAAGGCAAGATTGTAGTAAAACAATGTTACTTTTATTATGGAAGATAAGTGCTTGAAATGAAACTGAATGATGGTACTGATCTATTAACATTGACAAATAAGTACCGATGTGAAGCTTTTCTTCTCCTCATTCATGGACAGAAAATGCCAAGGCTAGTTATTAGTGAAGTAGTTTCTACCGGAGCACCAACTTCAAACCACTTCTTCATATCTGTATTGTAGTACCAATCACAAAATACTATATAGGTGGTTTGTTTTAGAATTGAGAATATTGAATTACATTTTTTATAGAAAGTATAATACTGCAATGCTTACTGCCACATGAATCTCTTAGTAAATACCTTTAAAAAACAATTAAAAACAATCTTACATTGGTTCTTTTGCTAGGAATGACGCGTTAATATATTTTACACTGCTTATGAAATTGAATCAAATTGACATCAAGATCAAAAGTTTGCATGGTAGGAATCATTAGATTATAAGTTATTAGAAGTTAAACCATTAGAGGACTCATTCTACTCTAACAGAGACTACATGGCAGGAATTTTAGATTAAACACTGAGAGTAGGACAAATGATGAAGCAAAACTTTGTATTCATAGCTATATTTTACCTTTTCTGTTTTCACGGTATCATTGTTTCATGAATATAGCGTTCCTAGCTTCTTCATGGATTTTACTTGGAATGTGTATGTATATTACTTTTTCTGTGCAAGGTTATCCAAAACTAAAGTGAAGATTTAGTCTAATGAATAGACAGAATAAAGGAAACTAGTTTGTCCATCTTAAAACCTTGAGGAGATATATCCCCAGCTTGAATTATGAAGATGTAGTGGCAAACTCTACTTGGAATTGAAATTTAAATTAATTATGAAGATCAAATCAGTTCCCTCAAAGATTAAGAACCTATCTGTTTTTTTACACCTTGCACACGTTCCAATGTAAATTTTATACTGAGATTATCTCATTTACCATCTAATGGTCAAAACTCTATTTCTATTAAATGAGTAAAACACCAGTTTTGAGCTTGAGCTAAATCTCCATTTTCTGTATCCTGCAAGTTTCCATTACTAAACAACACCCTCTGCAAGTGATCATTATGACTTACATAACTAAAGGACTCTTCATCCTTGTTTGAGACAATGTTGTATTCATACATAAGCTGAATATGCCTTGGAACATTGTCTGTTGTTTCACAGAACCCCACTTGTCCAAATATGATCCCTCCCCTCCTTATGACCAACTCTCCTTTCCTTGGTTCCCACTGAAGTGCAAAGAAACCTGAAGATGGGTTATTAGAAGAAAATGATGATACAACAACCATGAATGATTAGTCTTGTGACTAACCCTTAACTTCATACCAGGTAGAACACATCTGAAGGATGATCAAAGCTTTGACACATCACTTTCTTCATATATCCACTAGCATCATATTCTCCAAGGATGAAGTTCCTAGAATCCAAAAGTGTGACAACAACATCTGTTTCGTAGGTAGAGCATAGGTGAGTATAGTTATGGGGTTCCTACCTTGACTAGTGATACTCAAAGCACCTGAATGATTACATGTTAGAAGCACCCCAGAACTGTTGTCAATAGGGTCATTTCTGTTGGCAATCCATGTGTGAGTGGGATCAATCTGAAGAGGAGCAAATTTCAAACAGAACTTATGCATTGGCGAGCATAGTGTAGTTGAGTGATCAAATCTACTCTCCAATGCATGAGAACAAGTATGCAGACACAACCATGAGAAAATAACCAGCATGGATAATTTAGCATCTTCCACATGAAGAATCATTATGGACATAGGATTTGTTAAAGATGGAAACTAGCAACTATGAGATATATATGTAGAGGACTTTAGCCAAGGATTATTAATGGTGGTGACTGTTTAATACAAACTTGGTAGAACATCGTTGTGGACTTCATCATTGCACTGTAACATAGTAACTAAGACTAATCCTCCACTCTTATCTATGAGAGTAAAAAGGGGTGAAGTTGGAGATTGAAGCAAATCATTGACTTTGTTGTTTAAAGAAGTCATTTGACCCTTGTTGCATTTTTGCATTGTTTTCCCAAACATTTTAAGAGAAAGAGATATTTTTAGGAGAGTACTTTAAGAAAATAATTATTTATTCTAATTCTTATTTTTTTTAATAGGTGTACTATTTTTAGAAGTATTAAAAAAATAAGATTAAAACTAGTTTTCTTAAAGTTAATCTTATTAAAATGTTATATTGAGTTTAAGAGAGATGAATTGATCTATTATTAATTTTTACTAATAAATAATTCTTTGTTCTAATTCTTATGTTTTTAATAGGTAAATTACTTTGAGAAATATTAAAAAAATAAGAACTAAAATAAAAATAGTTTTTTTAAAGTTAATCTCATTAAAATACTATATTGAGTTTAAGAGGAGGGGGACTAAACTATCATCTATTTTCACAATAAGATGATGAAATTTTTTAATGAAATAATTGAAAAAGGGTTTAAAAAATAAGTTTTACAAATTTTTAAACTACAATATTAATGATCTTTTAGAAAACAAGATGTATGAGAGAATATGTCGAATAATGTAATAAAAGAGAAAGAAAGTGAAAGTGAGAAACAAGTTAATTAATTAACTTTCAAGTTTTTCTCTTACAAGATAAAATGGAAATAATGAAAATATCCAAAAACTAAGATCTTGAACTGTGTAAGACCTTAGAGCAACAACTTGTGAAACCTTGTCATAAGATCAACTTAATAACCCTAATCAAGCACACTTTCATATCAAGAATTAAAAGACACAAAAACAAGATCACATGGAAAAAAGAGTTAAGCACAACTAAGAAGTGAAAGGATAGACAATAAACTATGTTAACTCTAAAATCAAGAGTTTGAATCAAACATTAAGAAAACTCTAGGAAGTGTTTTTGACCCAATATAGGTTTTGTCTAAGTAGTAAACTTGTTTTTCAATTATTATAAGAAAATTCGTACAAAATCTTAAGGTCTAAAGAGAGTTGTGTTTTATTTACATATAGAAGTACTAATCCATTACTGGCAATCAAGCTCTCAAAATTTTAATCTATTAAAAAGATTTTAATCTATTAAAATTACTAAAGTTTTGATTTTAGGTGATTTTAATCGATTAATTTAACGTTTTAATAAATTAAAATAAAGATAGAAATAAAGCTTAGATTCAAGTGATTTTAATTTATTAAAATAGAGTCAATCTTAAGACTAAGTTTTAAATGTTTTAAATCGATTGTATTGTATTTTTAATAAATTAAAATGTTCTTCCTTGGGAAACCAACAAGTCTAAAAACACTTTCACATATTAAAACAATGCATTAAAACATAACTCAAATTTTCAAATGAATATTAAATACTTTCAAAACACTTTATAAATTACCCTAAAAAAAATCATTAAATAACAACTAATCTTAGAGACAAAAAATAATTAGTTACAATATTGACTAAGTTAGATATGAATTTATAAACTAAAAAATTATTGGTATCTAAAGTAGTTTTTATTATTAATACAAGTTTATAAATTGTTATCTAACATTAGCTATCAAAGTTTTAACTACTGATTATTTTAGATTCTAAGGTAATCACTAATTTATTATTAAAGACTAATTTAGAATCTAAAAGTAATTAGTAGTAAAAACATTGATAGCTAATGTTTCTTCTAGCATATGTTTAATGTTCCTTGCCATGCAAGTTTCCCTTCCCTATAAGTAGGACTCACCTCCTCTTGTATTGGCAACCTTGATTTGGTAATGAAATTATGCTAAATTCTCCTCAGCATTTCTACTTGTCTTGGTTCTCTCTAGAGTAGTCTTCTTCAAGACACTCTCTAGACTCCTCCTAAGTGTTGACATAACCTCACTCTAAGAACTAAAACCTTCATTTTCATCTCACGACGTGACTCTACTACTACTCCTACACACTTTTGCCTTGTTCATGATTCAAAGAAGATCTATGAATGAGCGTGGAAAGACTTCCATCACATCCTCCCCAAGGAACTTTCCTTGGGAGCTTATTTTCAGGAATGCAAAGTTTAAGAATTTTTTGTTTTCCACTCCTTAGGGAGAAAAGTGTTTTTTCGTCAATTGACACGAGAGTTAGGTGGGAGGTCTTCAATAGATAAGTCTTTCTTTTTCTTTCTTGTCTTATATGTTTTCTTGCTCATATTTTCTTTGAGTTTAAGTTAATTTACTTTCTTCATATATTTTTCCTAATTTTTTTCCTAATTGATTCAATTACTTGTTTTAATTTTCTTGAATCAATTTCATGTGTCTGAATCTATAACATGTTTTGCTTATTTCTTTGGATATAGTTTGGCTTGGTTCTAATCTCTTCTTACTTCAAAACTCTTTAAGCTCCTCTGAATTGCATGAACTTGGGGGTTCTCTGCCTCAATTTGTCAAGGTTTAACGCGATTTTAATGGACATATAATCTAATAATGGTCTTGGTTTGAGTATGGTAACCATGTGGCGCATTGTAACTTCTAGACTGAGATTTTGGATGTTGACAAGGTAAGATGGCATGGTTGGCTGGTGGCAAATTGTGTTTTGAACCTTGCAACCAAAGTATCAAAGCGATTAATTAAGTGAGGTGGGAGTTGAGTGAACAAGTTTATTGTGAATCCTTTTAGAGAGGTTGGAAACACTATACAAAGGATTGCATCTTAAACGTTCTCGTCGGGATTTAAGGTACCATCATATATGTCGAGACTTGGGCCTTTCCAATTCAGCGAAAGGGTTGTTTTCGTAGTTCCCTCCATAAAAGGGTTTCAATCGGTTAACATGCCAAAGGTGTAGGTGGAAATATGGGGTCGAGATTCAACGTTCTCTCGACTTCTTGAGTATTGGGAAAGGTATGGAGGTTGGACTTGTGGGACCCCTATGCTCAGGGTCAAGGTGTATGAGTATTGTTCCACTGCCGTCTAACTTTTGTTTCATCCGGGCGTTCTCTATTTTGCATGTGGTTCTTCAGCAAAGCTTTATCCGACCCCATGATAGATGCCAAAATGTTCCTACAAGGTCAGGATGACCTTACATAATCACTCACTGCTTATATCGTGCTCCTTGATCTTCTCTCTAAGATCTTGATTTAGGTCTTTTGATCTTGGTCTCAGAATATGGTACTTAAAATGATACTGCGACGGTCAAGTAAGTACTTTATTAGGATACAATAGTATTTGGATTGGATTTAACTCTGCTTTACCTTAGGATAACCACTTATTTATACTAATTTTTATGGACCTACGCCTGTACGAATTTATAAGGAATGTCCAAGTATTCCTTAATTATGATTTTAGAATTGTTTAGGTGTAATGCCATTATATAATCATGTTTGGTTAATTATTTTGGGAGATATATAACTTTTAAGTATTTCAGAAGTATGTCACTTGTTCTTATTATTGGGAAATAATTGTACAAATAATATCGTCGCGATATTTTGGCCTATCAAGGTTGTCTCAGAGTGTAGTTTATATTTTTAAAAAAATTAAAAACTAATGTGTTACTTTAACTAAAATAATTATTTTTTATCACATTAAATTATTAATAAGATAAGATGATTTTTTATTAAATTTTTATTATTTATTTCAATTTTACAAAGATAACTAATTATTGAATTATTTTTAATATTTATTAAATTAATTTTTGAATTTTATGTAGTTTAAATTAAAAAAATTAATATTAAAAATTAAAGTAATTTCATTACATAGTGTTATATAAAAATTACAAAAAAAATAATGTAATAATACTTAAAGTTAAAAAGTAAAAAAACTTATTTTTTAAAATAAAGAAGAAAGAAATTTAGTTTATTTAAAATAAATTATTCATTCAAACCAAAAACCATATACAACTTTTAAAAATGAATAAATATATTAAAAACTTTCATATAGGAATTTGATTATTTTTAAAAAAATTAAAATTATGTAATAATATATTTTTGTTTAAAAAACACAAATTCAATTTACATAATAAAATTATATCTTTATATCATTTTACCGTTACTAAATACTTTATTAATTAATTTATCAAACATTTCTAAACTATATTATCCCCTCAAAACTTGTAAACTATTAATTTATGAAAAGATAACTTATCCACTAGTCTTAAAAAAGCCCATTAACTCGTCTTTCCCAATTTCATATACTTTGTAATTTATTCTCAGAATTTAATGTTAATAAAAACTTAGAAACGAATAAAATTAATTTTATGCAAGAGCGCTTATAGTAATTATTTAATTACTTAATTATTATTATTATAAATATCTCGTTGCTGTTACTATTGTAAAGTAAATATTATACAATATTCATTACGATTGCATTATTGTAAATTTGCAATAATAATACTATAAATAATATACCACATATAATAGTTAGTTTAATAATTTATTTAGTAGTTAGACATGCACAATTAAAAAAAATTTCTTTTGGAAATTCCATCAAATAGAGATACATTACAGATATTTAGATATCTAATATACTGCATTAGTATATGAAATTCCTAAAAACTAACACTACAATCATTATTAAAAAGAACACATCAAGTCCTACAATAAACCACTTTGAGAGATATACAACTTATTTAAAGGTCATCTTTTAAATTAGGGTTAAAATGAATCATAGGTTGAAATTGATTATTTTCATAGTTAAAATTTTAGATTTTTAAAATATTTTTTTAGTCTAAATTTTAAATCTCTTTAATATCTCTAATAAAATAAATAAATAAAACATGTCATTATTTATATTTTTTATATAATAAATAAATTTTCAGTATACTATATTCATTCATGTTAGAGATAAGGTTAATATGAAATATTTTAATATCCTACTTTATCAAAATCTTTTTTTCACTTAAAAAAAATTTAACAAAGATTCATTTTAATAATTTTTTATTTCAAATATTTAAAAGATATAAAATTTGGACTAATAAAAAAATTATTTTGATATAAAAATTAGGAAAAAAATATGTTTAATCTTTTAAATTAAATACACCAAAATTCAAATTAAATGGAGAATAAATATTATGATAAGATGGTAAGGTATTAATTTAATTATTGTATAATGTATTATTGACTTATCTAAAATCGTGTGAGAATTAAGAAAAAAAAAAGGAAAAATAAATTTAGTGAGATGGAAGAAAGAAATGGTAGAGTCTGGTGCCCAAATTTAGGTTCTTTTCTCTCATACGTGTCAAAGAAGTATTCAACGAAAAAATTTATTGAGGGTTTGATAATACAAATCGAACGTCATACATCCACAAGGTCCAAAGTTCATTTATGAGCTTAAAACCATTAAAAGTTGTATGCATATATCTTGAATAAAAAAAGAAGTAAAATAAGAGAATAAATACAAAAAAACATTATAAGCCATTATGACGATTATAAATTGTTGTGATAATTATATTACCCAAAAATTGAAAGAGGGTGAATAAATAATTTAAATTAAGAAATTACCAGATTAAGGCACAACTACTACTATTCTATGCATTAAATGCTCCCATTACTTTACATGCCACCCTTTTCTTGAATTCTCTTCCCACTCCTCCACTACCCATTAATTAATACCCCTCCACATTAAATGAAACAATTAATTAAAATTTAATCAAATTCATTTTAAAATTCAAAAACCACGATACTACCAAAGCCAGAAAACTGAATTTAATACAATTTAATTTTATTTAATTCAATCAGGATTTTTTTTTTGTCTTTTAATTTTACTGTAACGTACCATCACCTAGCTTTATTGGCATATATAAATCTCTCACAGTCACACAAATGAAGGAACTCCATACACACCACTCTGCTTTCTTCTCCGTTTTCCTCTCTCTCTCTCTCTCTCTCTCTCTCTCTCTCTCTCTCTTTCTCTCTCTCTATCTTCTTTCTCTCTCTAAATCCTCTGTGAGAACTCGCACCAATGGCTGCTGAAGTTAGCTCTCTGATTCGGGTCATGGGTGGTGGTGGCTACAAAGAGGACCAGCATCGAACCGTGGGGAACGAATCGCACGGTGAGAAATCCACGGCTCTGATTACCCGCGACCTTCTTGGTGGGTCCTCAATTGAATCCCAGGAATTGGACCTCGATTTGCAGGTTCCTTCTGGCTGGGAGAAACGCCTTGACCTTCAGGTTTGTTCAGTTTTTTCTGGGTTTTCTTTTTCCCGAGATAAAAATGAAAAAAATAAATAAAAATTAAACCTTTTTCTTTCGCTGGAAAAACCCTTGATTCCTGGAATCGGAAATTCTTTTCCGTAGTGTCGCGATTTTCAATGAAAAAAACTAACGGCAGAATGAAATCGCTTTGTTCTGTTTGTGTTTTCCTTGTTTCGCGTTTTTCAGATTTTTTTGCTTTGTTTGTTGTGTTGTTCGCGCTGTACAATTCTTTCACTGGGAGGCTTTATTTTCCTTCTTTAATTCTTCGTGATTTGATTTGGTTATTGTTCATGAACATAATATATTTATGCGTTCTCCGATTTGGAACTTTTGCTATTTGCTTTCATGGTTTGCGAGGATAAACATAAGAGTATTATTTTTAGAAGAAAAGGTTAAAATTCAATACTTTTCAGTCGGTGATTTTTTATTATTTTTTCTCTTTTGTGGTGTTGTTAAACTTTTGCCTTTTAATGTTGCATCAGGTTTGTAATTACTCAATTTTCGTTCCTTTGTACCTTTGTATTTATTTCTCATAAAGCCGAGTTTATAGGATTCATATTTCTGCAATCCAAGCTTTCTTATCCATGATGTCATTTCTGAACTCTCCCCCATAGATTCATTCACACCCTTCATAACAAATATCATTCTTTTGAAACTCTCAATTTACTTGCTTGATTTTTTTGTTAGTATCTTGTATTGATTAATTCATATAACCCATGTGATCTGATAATTGGTTTTACAATGATAATTATGAAAATCAAAGTCACTTTTCTAAAATGGTTATAATTCTCTGATTAAACTTTGGTTGGTTGGTGAAATTGTTTATGGATGCAGTCAGGGAAAGTGTATCTTCAGAAGTGCAACACCACCACAATAGGGTCTCCACCAGTATCTGATCACAAACTCAATTCAAAGCCAGCAGGGCCAAAGCTTCAGGACCTAAATTTCCCATCTTCATCATCATCATCCAATGTGCTATTGAACCTCTTTGATGAATCAAGCTTGGACTTGAAACTTGTTTCATCCTCATTGCCCTCAAGCAACTACCAAAGTGTGTGCACCCTTGACAAGGTTAAGTCTGCACTAGAGAGGGCAGAGAAGGAGCCTATCATCAAGAAACGCACTTCATTTTTGAAGCCAACACTCTCAGCTTCATCACCCTCTTATTCTTCATCCTCTTCTTCAATCAGGGAAAACACTCAAGAGGAAGACAGTGAAGAGAAGCTGGCTTCTTCTCCAATGGCTGCAGGGTGCCCTGGTTGTCTATCATATGTGATGATCATGAAGAACAATCCCAAGTGTCCTAGGTGCAACTCCCTTGTTCCTATTCCATCCATGAAAAAACCTAGGATTGATCTCAATATATCAATCTAAGTGGTGGTTGGTTTAGGGCAATTGATGAAATTGTCTCCATTTTCAATATAATTTGTTATTTTTTTCAAGGGTTTTGTAAATGGAATGATAGATGATGATAAATTTAGGTTCTTTAAGGATAGGATTATTTGTTTAGTGATATTGGCCAGGGGTTATGAATGTATATGGAAAAGGTCCTGCTGTCTTACTAGGAAAGTTAATAGAAAATCCTCAAATTTCTGACACTTTTTTGCAATTTTTTTCCTTGCAATACTGTTGATGAATCATCCTTATCTCCAATTCCCCTTATTTTATCTTTACAAATTTGCCTTGGTTTTCATTAAGTTAATTAATGATTTTTGCTAATTGATTGAATTTACATCAATTGAATGAATTCATTTTAAGTGCACTAAATGTTGATAGTTGGATTCAAAGCTACCATTATTATCATTTATGTTATATACATATCATGTAGACATTAGTTATTTTTAATTATTTCTTAATGCTATTGTTCATTTCTCTGGCTGTAAATTACGTTACAGTGTTGAAAATGTGCTTTGGATAATGAATACAACTTTTCCTCATTTGATGCTAGTTATTATAATGAAACGATAGGTCAGAGATATCAGTTAAATAACATTTAAATTTGTATTGAATATTTTCATTCAATGAAGCATGATTTTTTGGTATATTAAATCTGAAAGAGTTAAATGTTATTTAAATTATTTATTTATCAGTTAAATAACATTTAAATTTGTATTAAATATTTTCATTCATTGAAGCATGGTTTTTTGGTATATTTAATCTGAAAAAGTTAAATGTTATTTAAACTATTTATTTTACAAAGCAATATTTAAAAACATTAAAGAGTATTTAATATTTTTAATTATTTGCTTATTTCTTAAGAAATAATTATACTCATTTTTAATTTAATAATAAATGCATTGCTTAATTGATATACTATTATTTTTTTCTTGTAGTACAGGAAGATATTTCTGATGTTTTTGATATACATGTCAGCAGTTACTATGAATTTACTGGAAAAAATCTGAAATGTTATTATTTTAGTAATTTTTTACAAATATAAAAAAAGGACAAAATTGTAACTTAGCGGTGGACCCAATCATTAATAGAGCTAAAATGTCAGAATGTGAATAGTGAGTGTAATCTTGTGGCACACTTAGCTGGTACAATTTTTTTTTTATCAACATATTTATTTGTTTTTTATTATATATTTATTTGTATTTTTTTCATCTTACGGAGTAAATTATAAGTATTTTGAATATTTTCAATCGTCTCAAAAGATTTCTTATATTTTTATAAAATAAATACATTAAGGATTTTTTTTCAACTGTTCATATTTTTCAGTTTCTGACCTGAAATATATAAATAAATTCATTAATACACTCTAAATATTATTATAATATTTAATTGTAATGTGGAATTAATATCTATTAACTGACAATGAGATTGAAAAAATATGATACAAAAATATTTGTTTTCTAAAGTAAAAAAACCCACGGTAAAATGAAAGTAATACATTTTTGTTATTTATTTAATCATCTGAAAAATGTTATGAATAATATATGACGTCATATGATATATTAATATATTGAAAGATATATTTGAATAAATTAAAACTGACAATAATTAATTGTATAACTTAACCTGAGAATTATATTATATATTAGTATATATTTATATTTAACATGACTATGCCATTGTTCAGTTAACCTGAGAATATCAACTGCATAGGTGATAAAATTCAAGTTTTAATTAATTAGTTGTACTAAAAATCTTGGAACCATGAATGTGATTCTGGAAAAATAAGTGCAATAAATAGGTCCTTAAATGGCATTGATTAGGTGCCGATGGTTAATAACTTCTTTGAAAATGTTAATGGTCAAAAATTATTTTTAATGTCTAACTTAGTGAAACAATCTTTTGGACAATTAATTTCATAAAAAAATTCGTTTCTATTAAATTGATCGTTTACAAATCTTTCAATAATTTAATTATATAAAAATATTTTTTATAAATATAATTTTAAATCTTCTTAGCTATTTTATAGGATAAGTATTACAAAATATTAATGTTCAAAGGCATTATTTCTCCATATTTTTATTAAATATTAGCAATGTTCATAATAAATTCAAATTAACGTATACTATTACTCTGTTATAAAAAGTAACACCAAAAACTTCCCTGAAGTTAAATTTAAAAGCTTCACATTTGTTTAATTTTTTTGGGTTAAACTCTTTAATGTTTCTTATATTCAAATGAAACTACACAAAGCTCTTACATATATAATCAAAATAAATATCTTGCTGAGAATCAAATAAGTTTTTAATAAAAATTAGCCATAAGTAAAATTAATAAAAACTCTATACCGGAAATGACAAAAAATTATAACATACTTGATAATTTAATATTTCTCCTATATATTATGCAGTTTTATTTACATGTCATATTTATTTTTACTTAAGTCTCAATTGAATTAGTTAAAAATGACTTTACATTAACTGTGCTGTTAGTATCAAATAATCAATATTAATTATCTGTTTTGCGAACTTTTAATTTTCTTGAAACTTGGTAATTTCTCCTAAATATATGTTACCCACATTACATATTTATTTAAATTATGTATTCATATATATATATATATATTAAATATTTATATTCTAGTTTTGTATTTTATTTATATTTTTATTACTAAGAGAATAAGCTAAATTTGAGTCTTATACTTAAATATTAAATAATTTTGACATGCAGTAAATTTTATTTAGAGGGATTAGGTTAGTTTTCATATCAAATTAGACAAATATATCTTTCTCATTTGATTAGTTATTTAATACAAGAAGATTTTTCGTTTTTACTTAATATTTAATTTTCTTTAATTAATGTAAACCCCCCTAAAAACAACACAATAGCCTCCCCTCATATTTTTCTCTCTCTCTCAAAACTTCTCTTTTCTTCCTTCTCTCATTTTCTATGATTTAGTCATCAATCATAGTAGGGTCAGTCCAGAAAAATGTTCCTCCCAACTTTATTAAGCTTATACTAAAATTTGGTAATGTTTTGATAACTTGTTTTAGGTTCCTAAATTTTAGAGTAGTTTCTCTATTTGAGGTAGAATTTCCATCAGAATAAGAAATTTCAGGTAAGGGAAACTAACTTTAATTTTTTAAGTGTAGTTCTTTTTTATGTAGTTAAATAGGACTTTCGAATGTTTTGGATTACGTTTTGAATGATATTGTATGATAAAAATGATATGAAATTGAATTCATACATTTGGGATAATGTATGGACTGATGTTTGTTTGTGTATTAAGTATTGATGCCTATGTGTAACAGAGATCTCCGAGCTTCATTAATGATTTATGTTACATAAACTAAGATATCAGGTGGTGAAAAGCTGATGGGGGAGTTTATGCACACCGTGACATATGAGATGCACAACTTGGGTTGTATTGAACTTACCCTGATCCTTTCTCTTAGATTCGCTAAAAATCTTTGGATCAGGTGTTAGTCTTTGGTATGACTTACTTAATACCGGTCTTCCGGAAGACGTCAATGGTTATCCTGTTTGTTAAATATCCTAGATGTGTAGATCTATGTGAGATCTATATGATTGTTTTATGTTAGAATTTGAAGAAGATTGAATAATTGAGAAATTGATCCATGTAATTTGGTTTTCTCTTTTAATTTAATTGTGTATAATATAAAATTTTATTTTCACTAGCTTACCCTTCATTTTCTTGTTATGTTGTGAACTACTATGACTATACTATATACATGAGCAAGGTGCTGGAGAGCATGGAAGGATTTAGAGTTTTGTTTTGAGCTATGAATTGTAAATATTTGTATTTCTATAAGTCTTAATCATGTATTAAGAATGTTTTGAAAAACTTTAAGCTTGTTTAGAAACATGTAGGAATTGTATTGTAATAGTCAGATGTATTTTTGGGATGTTACAAAACTGTGTTTATATGATTTCTATGTGAACAAATTGTGAACTTTCTGGAAATTTTGAAGGAAGAATTTTAAATTTTAAAATATTTGTAATATAAATCATTTTAATTTATTTTTTTAAATGAATTATATTTCAAATTTTAGATATAAGTTAATTTTTATTATATCCTTTTTATATTTATTAATGGAAACAAATTCACCTACGCATACTTTATAATAATTATTAAAATAAAAGATATCATTAAAGTTATAAGATATATGTTAAAAAAATAATTATAAAAACAAATTACTTTTGTAATTTTATTGTGAGTAAATATTTTATTCTAGATATTTAATTGAGTTAAAAAAGCTATTATATATAAAATAATAAGAATTTCTGTATAAAAAAGTTATAAAAAATTCTCTTTATTAACAAAATAGATCTTAAAATTAAAATGTTAATATAATTTCTTAGTTAGTTTTAAATATTTAATGTAAAAAAGATATAAATGCAAGTTACAAGATAGTATAAAAAAATTAAATCTTATTTTACAAGTTTTAGTAATTAAATTCTTTAATACATTTCTTTAAAAATTAAAAGTTTTTTATTTGACTAATATATATTTTTTCTATGAAGTGCTTTAAATTATCTATAAAAATTAATTATGTCTAATTTTTTTTATTTAAACATCTAATATATATGTATATGTAAAAGATAGAATTTGAAAGTATAAATATAGTATATGCATTAATTTTTTCAATAGTGTAATAAAATTTGAATTAGATTTTAAAAAATTACTCAAACTTTTCATTCTAGCGTGAGTTATTGGTTTCCACTTAACTATATAACTTAGAGCCAAGTTTATGTATCTGTATTAAATGGTAAAATGAAGTTCAGATAAAGTTTTCCAATATATTTATATTTTATTTTCAAAAACAGATAAAAAATATTATTTTAAAAAACTAAAACAAAATTCAAATTTTTTAGAAGATGGAAAACATATTAATTTACCATATAAGTTGTAAGGATAAAGAAAATAACAATAGCTTCATAATAGAAGTGATATATTATAAATGACACCTGAATATTTTATTACTAAAATAAAAGGATTATATAAATAGAAAAATCAATTATTCAAATCTTATTATAAAATAACCACCATCTCTCTAAAATTTCTCTTTCCTTTCTTTTGTTTTTTTTTTTTCTAACTTTTTAAACCTCTTTGTCATTAGAATGATGATCAGAGTCTGACATCGAATACTACAAGACTTCCTAATTAGAATTTTAGATAAAGTAAGTTCATTTTTGTTCATTCTTCCTTTGAGTCAGTTTTGAAAGGGTTACTTATAGGCTTTGCATGTGACTTTTAGAGATCATGATTAGTTCCTGTTAGTTTAGAGTTCAAGTGATATGTTTGGATCACTGATAAGGAATATGTGGTGCATGTTAAGCTACCATTGAGTTGTGTAGGATTGGAGCTCTATGTGACCACAACTTCTCAAAGTCAAGTAAGAGAAGCTATTTTTATTTTCAATAAAATCCCAGGTTAGAGGATGAGGGGGTGGGGGTTGACGTGGTCATCAATATCAAATATTCTTGTAGGATGTTTGATTTTGGTAAAGTAGCATTTTGATTGAAATTAAACTTTGAACTAGTTGATTCTATGTATTTGGTATTGTATAGGTTCATTTTTTTTGTGAATGAGTGATTGATGTTTTATTTGAGATTGTAAATGTTATTATGGTTCTATGAATGATTTGAGGTGTATTATAATACATTTGAAATGTAAAAATTGTTGTGAAAACATGTTTAAACCGGATTTTAAGCATATTTTTCTACATATCTCGCTCAAGCGAGACCTCTTCACTTAAGCTAGATTGTAACAATGAGTTTCAGACTCATTTTCGCTCAAGTCGCCCAAGCGAAAATGAGGTGAGTTTTGGAGTGCTCTCGGGTTGATTTTTGCTCAAGCGAGAGAATTTTCGCTCAAGTGAGATAATTTTCGCTCAAGCTAAAAAAAACTTATCTTTTTTTATTTTTGCTTTTAAAAGGATGATTTATTTATGTTTTATGGTTTTAATTACAAATTATATTTTATACATATATTTAATTGAAAAATTCTTTAGTTAGATGTTTATGAGATTCTTGGAATGGTGTGATTTTGGATAATGTGAGATGCGAAATATGAATTGTAATCAAGACAATATTTACATGAAAGAAAATACCGTGTCAAGATTGTTACTAGGTGTATTGATTTGTGAGTATCTTGTTAATGAGACGATCCTAACTCTACTGATATAATGGAATCACATAAATGAAGTTATTCAGTTGACTAGAGTCGAAAGAGATTTATATGACTGAGTTTGAGCTTTGAAAGAACTTATCAAAGCATATCATATGGATTTATCCTATCATATGAGATGATGAGATATTGAAATGATTATTCACATGGTTGTGTGGATTCATGGTGAGTAGTATGACAGGTGCAAGTATTTGAATGCTACTTTCAATGCACGGGTTTTCCAGATATAGAGCCAAGTGTATATGTGTTGATGTTAATAGATTTTTCTGGAATCAATGATGTGGAGATTGAGATAAGGGTACACATTTGACTGTTTGTGAATGATGATTTTAGATAATAAAGAATGTATAATGATTAATATGTTTGTGAATGAAATTTGTTTTATTTAAAAGATTTATTGAAAACTTAAAAACTCTTATTTTACCTTGTTTTTCTTATTTGTAGTTACTCTTTCTTATAAAATATACTATGATAGTGTTTTATACCAGAGCAAATGTTACAATTAATGGAGCTAAAATTGAGAAATTGAAAAATTAGTAGTAATTAATTTTTTTATTAATAATTTTTTTGGTCTATATACACTTTAGATTCTTATAAAAAATAGAATAAATCGTAATAAAATATTGTAAGTATTTAGAATATAGAAAAATAGGAATGTTCATTTATTTATTTAAATATTAAAGAATAATGTTTTGGATACTAATTTGTGATTTTTTTCAAATGGTGTCGATATTATTTATTAAAATAGATTTAATTCAGGTTCATTTAAGAATTCAATTTCAAGATAGTCAAATTCGCAAATTATAATAACATTATTAATGTGGGAAAACTGGTCAGAATTGAGTCTCCAAGAGCTGCTATTCCAGTCGACTTTTCTTCTTTTAAAGATTTTCACCCTTTTTTCATTATTATTTTTTTTAAAAAATCAAATGGAAAACCTCATTTAAAATTCAACTTTTTAAGAAGTCGAATTCGGAATGATGCTATTCCAGTCAACGTTTTTTTTTTTAAAAAAATTTCACTATTTTTTCATTAATTTTTAAAAAAATAATAATTGGAAAACCTCATTTAAATTCGACTTCTTAAGAAAAAGAGTCAAATTCCGATTGAGTTTCTGATATTGAACGACGTTTGTTCATATTAAAAAATTCGTCTTCTTGATAATCGAATTATGAATCAGTACTAATATTTAACTCTTTCTTTCTAAAGTTTTTATTCTACCTTCTCTGAAGAACCAATAATAAATTACGTTTATATAAATATATATTGTTTATTATTTATTTTATTTTTTAAGTTACTTTTAGTTAAAAATATGAAATAATAAATTTATTAAAATTAATTATTAAAGAAAATACAAATAAGGGTTGTGTTATTTTGTGTTGTATGTTGTGTGAAATTAATTGTTATGGTATATTATGATATTTTAGTGGATTTTTAGTTTTACTAGAATATTTTTAATTTTATAAATAAAATATAGAATTTTAAATAATATATAAACTGTAGATAACTTTCGGGTTTAGTAAATCCAACTATCTCTAGTCCAACATTTGATATGGGATGTAAAATATTAGGAATAGAGAGAAGAATGCACAGAAGAAAGGTTTGACAGAGAAGAAAAAAAGCTATACTGTGTGTATGGAAAAGCATATGGTACATTATTTATAAACCCTGGGACTTTGCATGGTAGTGGTAAATAATTGTCATTAACTAATATCTCTCGTTAAACTAATGGTTCCACTGGAAATAATTATTAGTTTATTTCTAAATGAGTGAAAAGAAGGAGTAGATAGGGGCTTAATGACTATGTAAGCTATTTGAGTGTCAGAAATATGAGTAAGGTTAAAATGTTTTTAGACAAAATAGAGATATAAATCAAAATGTTTGGTCTTGGAGTGCATGACAAGATTGATAGTAAGAAGATAAGCATCAAGATTATCAATATATATGGATGGAGTTGCAATGTTTACCTCATGAAGAAGACTAGAAGACTACTTGATTTCTGCTAGGGCAGCTGCGATATTGCAGTATTTAGTTTCGTAGTGCTCTGAGAGACTACTTTTTGCTTATTGGATGCCCAAACTACAAGATTTTGTCTGAGAAAAACTGTGCACCCAGTGGTTAATTTTCTATCATCCGAATCGGAATCCTAATCAACTTCAGCACATGCTTGAATATGTAGCTGAGAAGACTTGCAAAGAAAAATGCCATGAGTTTAAGTGTCTGTGAGGTACCGCAAAATTCGTTTTACGACTTTCCCACGATATTGTTGTGGAAAATGCATAAATTGACAAACATTATTAACACTGCACGAGAGTTATGAACGTGTTATAAGAAGATATTGGAGAGAGCCTACGATATAACTGTTGAATCAAGTGTGATCAAAAGTTTTGAAGAATCCAAATCCTAGCGTTTGATGGAAGGCTGGAGTTGCTGCTGTGTTTTAGAGTAGGATGTGGGGTAGTTTATCTTTGTAATCTACTCTTT
>Ga0123342_1002228_pt1 | contig 32330 bp, 16 predicted proteins | sample Turbeawhitnodule_FD_89960 | JGI IMG/M metagenome (GOLD analysis project Ga0123342, IMG submission 89960) | Root nodule microbial communities of legume samples collected from Mexico - Turtle bean Mexico white nodule | ecosystem: Host-associated > Plants > Roots > Nodule | place: Mexico: Nepantla... | reverse complement strand
AAACAATCGGTTGTTTCGACAAAACAACAGGTTGTTTTTCACTTAGTTTGAAAAACACTTTTCAATTAAAAGGTTTGAGAATGCTTATGCTTTGGATTCAATCAAGAGTGGATATATACAATTAACCTACCCCAGATCCTATCTAAAGACAGCTCAGCAACAGCAAGCACATCCAGCCTTTCATCAACCTTCAAAGGGTTTGGATTCTTCAAAGCTTGAACACACTTGGTTCAACAAAAAGGCCTTCATCAGATTAAAGGAGTACCTGGCCAGCCCACCTGTCCTCTGTCAATCGTTGCTAGGTACTCCCCTTCATCTTTACTTTGCAGTCACAGATCGAGAAATCAGCTCGGTCATTGTGCAAGAACAAAACAAGGCCCAGAAGCCTGTCTACTTTGTGAGCAAGGTGCTGCAAGGGCCAGAGACGTGTTATCAGGCTATTGAGAAGGTTGCTTTTGTGGTGGTATTCGCAGTTTGGCGACTTCGCCATTACTTCCAAAGCTTCATTGTAATAGTTATGACTAATCTGCCCATCCGCATGGTCCTTCAGAAGCCCGACATAGCAAGTCAGATGGTTCGTTGCGCTGTTGAGTTGTCTGCGTTTGACGTGCAGTATGAACCCCGGGGGACTATCAAAGGTCAGGTGTATGCGGATTTTTTGGTAGAACTATCACCTGAGGCTACCCAACCAAATGGTAACGACTTATAGTGGGTCCTTTCAAGGGATGGGTCTTCTAACCAACAAGAGAGTGGTGATGGGGTTATTCTAGAAGGGTCAAGTGGGTTGTTGATCGAGCAGGCCCTTAGGTTTGCCTTCAAAGCTAACAACAATCAAGCTGAATATGAAGCCCTGATAGTTGGGATGTTGTTGGCTAAGGAATTGGGGGCTCGAAGCTTGTTGGTGAAGAGGGACTCGTTACTGGTTACTGGGCAGGTCACAGGTGAGTACCAGGCTAAAGATCCGCAGCTGTCCTCGTACCTCAAGTATGTTGTGTTTCTGAAGGCAGTTTTTCCCACGTTCAAGCTAGTACATGTCCCAAGAGAACAAAATTTCCAACCAGACTTGTTGTCCCAACTGGCGAGCTCGGGGAAAGGAGGTTGCAAAGGTCAGTCATTCAGGAGACCTTAAAGTCGCCTAGGACTATTGCGGAGGGGATAGCAGAGGTCAAGCATGTAGAAACCTTGGGGGTGAGCTCGAAACAAGGGAGGAGGCATCGGTCGTTGACACAAGAGAAATTGAAGGTGCCAAGGATAAACACCTACGATTTGCTGGGAGATGGGTTGTTGGAGGTTCTGCAAGTCGACACGTTGGAGACCTGGATAACGCCATATCAATGTTACCTAGTTGATGGTTTGCTTCTAGTAGAGCCTATAGAGGCAAAGACGATTAAGAGGAATGTGGGGAAGTACACCCTTGTGGATGGAAAGTTGTTTCACCACAGTTATACCCATCCCGTCCTCACTTGTGTAAGTGGGGATCAGTGTACTTGCATCATTGCGGAACTCCATGAAGGCCTTTGTGGGAGTCATGTGTGTTAAAATTAATGGCTTAAATAAGAGGGGGGGTGAATTGTTTGTCCAAATATTTTCGCAAATATTGAATAAGAATGAAGTTTTATCAACAATCACAGATTAAGCAATCAAGGAAGTCAATCAAAAAATGTTAAAGAAACTATTTGCAGAATTTCAATCAGTTAAAACTTCGTTTTAACTAGTTGTTTATGGAAGCAGCAAAAGCAGAATTAAAACAAACAGTTTATAAGGAGTGAGAGAGAGAGAGAGAGATTACTCAGCCAATTTATACTGGTTCACTCAACATTGAGCTACATCCAGTTCCCAGAACAACCACTGGGTTCCACTAGTAATCAATCACAGATTACAACTCACACAAACACAAAGAGGTGATCTTCATACCACAAGAACAACTCACCCTCTTTGCTATACACACCCTTAGTCAGAACACCCTCTGACTTTACAGGATTTCCACACACTTCACAAGTTTATAAAAGAAAAGATACAAGAATCATGAAAGGAACATATTACACCTGAGTTTACAGGAATCACAGAGCTCTTAAGATCATACTTTGAACTAGTGAACAACTATTTAGCAATCTTGCAAACCTTTGAAAAACTTTTCTCAAAAACAATCTCAATCTCACTGAATTTGATATCTCTCTTCTGTATTTTGTTTCAAAAGGAAAGCCTTATTTATAGCTCTCAAAACTAGCCGTTATAGGCTTCAATTATGAGTCAAAACAGTTTTGATTTAATTACAAAACAGATTAAAAGGTTTTTGAAAAGCTGTTATGAAATGTGACAATCAACCGGTTGAAAATTCGTTTTAACCAGTTGAATTGGTTAGTCAGTTATTTAACCAAGTCAAAAACAGTTTTAAAACCTTCAAACAAGCTAAGTGACAAACAACCGATTATTTCGTGGTTTTAACCGGTTATTTTTCTCTTTGCTTAAAACACATTTTTCTCTTTTAAAATAGATTGAGCAAGCTTGTGCAAGGGACTAGGAATGATCTTTACAAGAATTCTAAAAAACCTAGACTAAGCTCAAACCAAAAGCAGTACAACTTCGACCTTCACCATAGATTTGAAACATTAAAGCTCCCATGTTCTACAATGTGAGAGGAAGATCTCTCTCACTAAAGTTCGTTCGAGTGGGGTATTATTTGCCAACCATGAAGGAGGATTGTATGAGACATGCACAACGATGCGAACAATGTCAGAAGCATGTTAATTGGCATCATGCACCACCTGAGGAGTTGCGGTCAATATATAGCCCATGGTCTTTCCATACCCGTAGAATAAACATCTTGGGTCCTTTCCCTTTAGCAATTCATCAAATGAAGTACCTCGTGGTAGCCATTGAGTATTTCACATAGTAGATAGAGGTTGAGCTAGTTGCACAGATAACTGCCCATAAGGTGCAGCACTTTGTGTGGAATAACATCATATGCCGCTTTGGGATCCCTAGACATTTGGTGTCTGATAATGGAAGCGAGTTTGCAAGTCAGCAATTATGCAAGCTATGCACGGAGCTCGGCATCAAACAAGTATTTGCATCTATGGAGCATCCTCACACAAATGGCCAGGTCGAGTCTGCCAACAGAGTCTTGCTCAGAGGATTGAAGAGGAGGTTGGAGAAGGCCAATGGGACCTGGTCAGAGGAGGTTCCTCGAATATTGTAGGCTTATCACACTTCTCCTCAATCAACAACTAAGAAGATGCCCTTCAGTTTGGTATACGGTTCAGACGCCATGATACCCGTAGAGATCCAAGATAGCTCGCCTTCGTTCCAGAACTTCGTCATAGAAGAGTCTAACGAAGGAAGGAAGGTGAATCTGGATCGTTTAGGCAAAATGTGCGAATAAGCTCGCATCAATTCAGAAGCTTTAAAGAGAAGGGTGAAGATGAATAAAAGACCAAGCTGAAGTCTTGGTAGTTCCGAGTTGCCGACTTGGTGATGCGAAAGGCCCACCCCTGTCATTTGGAGAATAAGTTGTCTCCAAGATGGACTGACCCATTCCGCGTGGTGGAGGTGCTCAGGAACGGAGCCTACAGGCTTGAAACCCTCGAAGGGGGAGCTATACCTCGAACATGGAATGGGGCGAAACCTTAAGTTTTATTTCAATTAAGATATTTTGTTAATGTTTCTTTATGAACGATGTAGTAATTAAGGGGACACTTTTTTTCCTTAGGAGGGTTTTTTAACGAGGTCACCCAATTGAAAATTGTTATTGAAAAATGGTGCATTATAATTGTTTATTTGATTAGCACATGATAAGATGACTTGCCTCGGTGAGATTATCCGAGTAAGCATCATGTGTGCATAGTTGATTACTTAGTGTCAGGTAAGACGACCTGCCTCAGTGATATTACCCGAGCAGGCGCTTTGTGCACAAATGGTTTATCCGTAATTCAGGTAAGACGAAATTTTCTTGGCAAGATTCTAAGTCCAGGCGCTTTGAAGTCAAACGTAATTCAGGTAAGACGACCTTTCCTTGGTAAGATTCTGAGGTCAGGCACTCTGAAGCTCGATCAGCCATAACTAAGATTCTTTGGCTTGAAACAGGTAAGACAACCTACTCCGGGGAGATTACCCGAGTAGGCGCTCTATGTAAAAGTTGGTCGTCTATAGGCAGGTAATACGACCTACCTCGGAGTTGGTATGACCACCCAAGTTTAGGCGCTCTGCAGATGAAGGTTGAGACTAAGATTATCTAAGAAGTCGGGGTAGACCGTCGAGAGGATGATCACTCTAGTTTGAGCACCCTGTGGGTTAGTAATACACCGTAAAGGTGATTGTTTAAGATTTGACTTGGAGTGTAAGCCAACACCCAAGTTAGATGCTCTAAACAAAGGTATTCTTAACGTAAAGGGGAAAGATCAAGCTTGGAAAGAGTGCGAGCCTTTGAGTACCGAAGGCCCTGTTTAGCAAGGTTAAAGTATGTGATCCTTACTCAAGTAGTCGAAGAGAACGCATGCGAGTTAAGAGGTTATTTGTGGCCAGAGGGTATGGATCCTCCAAAGGTTAGTTTTTCAAAGCATTTTGATTTTCCATGCTTGATTGACGTATTAAGTTTGCTGCCTTTTCAGCTTAAGTGGGTTAGCATAGGTGTAAATTGGTATGTTATCCATAGGTGTTAAGCTTATGCTAACCACTTTTCAGTAAGCACGAATTGATTACACTAGTCAAAATTACCAAAGATAAAAAGTTAAACCAGCAAAGGAGGTTATAGTTAGCATACATAAATAAAAATGGTTTATAAGCTAGACTGTTCAAAATGCTTCAAATGTTGTGAGTTACACGAAAGGTGCTACTCTTCCATGAGTTTCCCATCGACCACGGTCTTACCTGGGCCAAGCTGAACTCTCAGGATAAACACCCAAGGCTTGTGCGACAGCGTCCTCAAACCCCACAAGATAGGAATTAACAGCATCGTTGGTGAAGGAATCTTTCTCCTTACCAAGCTCCTCATCTTTCCGTGTCAGTTCTTCCTTAACCCTCTCTACCTCAACTTGGTGACAACCAAGCAGCTTGCAGCAAGAGTTTGCCCCAATTGTGATGTGATTCTGATTCTCATCAAATTGTCTCATGGTCTCTTCAACTAGGTGGTCCTCCTCGAGGCTCATTAGCTTCTCCTTCGCCTTATTGGGCACCATCTCGATAAAGGAAGGGACGTCCAGGCCTTGGTCCCATAATCCCTCTTCCTGGAAGCTCGTGCCCTTATCCTCTCGCACCACCATCATGCGCGTGGTGGGGTTGGGCTTGACGGGGGAGCATGGTTGGAAAGAGCGTGTCTATCTAATTGGGAGTGCTCAGTAGGGGCAACTGGGGTTTTCCTTCTCCTTTTGAAGATCGTCCTAGAGGTAATATCCTTATCGTCCTCAGTAAGGGTTGGAACTGTTGTGACGTGAGCTTTAAGTTTAAGATCTTGGGGCGCTTGAGCAGCCGCCTTCATTTCCTTGTCCCTTTCCGCCAGATCTTTCTTGTCAATCTTGGTCAGCATGCTATGTGTGAAAGAGGATGAGAGGTAATTAGCAAAAATAATAATTTCAATACCATCAAGAGTCAAGAGTGAAAGTACTGATGTAAGCTTTTAAAGCCCCTGGGGTGAACTCTCTGCTTATGAGAAAGGTAGTGTCAAAAACCACCTTTAAGCTCGAGAAGAATTGGCAGACCTCTTGGTCGCGCTGGGGCATATCTTCTAGGCGTCGAGCATCTTGGAAGCATGGCTTCTCGATCTAGTACAGAGGAAACCCATCCAAGAGAGTTCGATCCCTCTTATTGCATTGTACCTTCAAGAATTTTCCTTTAAAGCCCTTGTAGGATTATTGGAAGAGCGATAAAAATACCCTCCCAGCCACCCCGTTGAAAGATACCCAAAGTTGGCGGCCTAAATGTTTGACCTCAAAGAAATACAAAAAGACTTCAACAGATGGCAAAAGGCCAAACTGTGTGCAAAGGATGGAGAAACCCCAAACAAATGCCTACCTATTTGGGTGTACCTGCGCAGGGGCCACATTGATCTTAGTCAGGAGCTCTTTTTCAAATTGAACAGGGGGAGACGAAGAAGGATTCTTTTGAATATGGTGGCATAGAAGTAGCAAAAGGGACCCTCAAGGTCCGATGACTCGTCGTAGCAGATGGGTTCATCCTCTCTACATGGGATTAACCTAAGAGCTATATCGTTCTCTCTGCAAAAAATGACACTTATTCTTCCTAAGGGCCACTATACGCCATGAGAGGTATACATGGAGACTTCTTTTAAGAGATTTTGGGGTGCCCAGGGGTATAAAGCTTTGTAATCCATTGCTTGAATATCTAAAATACAAACATAGGCAAAGTACAGACACACATTTAGACAAGGAAAACCACATGCAATGGTACATTTCAGATTCAAGCAAAGCAATGTAACTAGCAAATTTAGTGATCAGCATAAGTAGTAAAGGGTAAATTCAGAAGAATCCCAACATAGGAATTATGGACGTAATGAATACTCTCGACTGATAATGATGCAAATACAAAATAATGAGTTGAGCGAAAGGAGGTACCTTGTTTCAGGGAGCGGTTGGGGACGAGGAAGTTTCCTGGGTTCGTGAAGGAGGTGTAGTGAGAGTGAGGAAAGCACGAAGGGTTCGCAAATATTAGAGAAATGGAACGGTGAATAGTAGCGGGTTTCTAAACGTTAATTTAAACGATTATGGGAATGGTAAGCGACAACACCTTTCCACCATAGATAAGAATGCCACGTGTGCGTCCACAATTGAGTATGGTGAAATGTCACCTCGTAAACGCTTTGTGCGTTGCGCCACACTTGCTCATTGCGAGACTCTCACGTAAGCCGCCAGAGCCCTCAAAAAGTCTCTTCGCTTAGGCAAGCTAAGCTCGAGCCTGGGGGCTTATGTACAACACAGAGCACTCAAAGCTTAGTACTCGGTGGTTGGGTCTCGGTGCATGGTATAGGCAGGTCATCTAGGTTGTTGTGCCATCAAAGTGAGCCATGTGATTGAGCCCAGTTTGTTTTGTAAGCCCATTAAGGCATAATTAAAATAACCTTTTATACGACTGCTAGTAAAGTGTATTTTTGAACCTAGGGGTATGAATAGGCATGTGGTGCCTAGGTCAAGTAAATGCTTATTTTAACTTAGGTACGTGTGTTTTAGGGCACATAGTGGTTAAGTTGCATGTGTGACAAAAGATAACATTGCACCATGAGTAGGGTGCCCACGTAAGCATAATTATCCCCTGATGTTGACGCATGAGTTGGTGCCCAGCTGGCAGGTGGTTGTTCTATTATTATTTTATGCTCTCTTAGAGATAAGATTCCTTTCTGTTGTAGCCCCTTGAGAGAAGACGCCCATAAACAGAATGTTTTCCTGATGAGTATGCTTTCAGTTGAGAATAGATTCTCATGAGAGAAAGTTGTTACAAGAGATAAGATATAAAGGGGGCTTGAGACCCTAGGTAAAGGTACATTGTTTCTAAGACTGGAACTGGATACTTCTTAAATTCTAGTAAGCCTTTTATTGACTTGATCTTCGGGGTGCAATCAACAGGTAGGGCCCCCTCTGTTTCAACGGAGTCACATTCAAGTGCAACAAGAGGTAAAACAGATTCCAGAAGAGACAGACCGGAGCTAGAGCTTGTCACCAGAGTCAACCGGTGACAAAGTCAACAAGCGAGAACAGAAGCCAACATAGAAATATTCCCCTTCAAAAGGACTTAGACAAGGTGACCCATTAACATTATTTCTCTTCTTAGTTGTAGTAGAGGGGCTAGGGTTTAGTTAGAAAAGCGATTACTTTAAAAATGTTAGAGGAGGTCAAAGTGGACAAAAAGGAAATATAAATGAATATGATGCAATTTGCAAACGATACACTTGTTATATGCCAAGATAAAATACAAAGTGTTATATCTATCAATTGCATATTAAGAGATTCTGAAATAGCATAAGAGCTAAAAGTAAAATTTAGTAAGAGCAATTTGGGGTGTATAAGGGTTAAAAATATTCAAAATGGATAGGTATGCTACTATTTTAAATTGATTCTTAATGGACATATCATTCAAGTACTTGGGGATACCAAATGGGGGAAATTCAAGAAAGAAGGGGATGTGGGATAATATGGTGAGAGTAAAATTAGAAAGAGATTGTTCCAATGGAATGGAAGGAAATTATCATTTATACTCTATCTTTATTCTATTTGTCTTTCTTCATTGCTCCAAAATCATTGATAATGGAAATCCAAAAAATACAAAGGAGGTTTTTGTTGGGACGGGGTTCAAAAGGGAAGAAAATTGCATAGGTAAGTGACCAAATATATGTAAACCAAAGGATACAAGAGGGTTAGGTAAAAAAAGATATACAACTTTTTAATTATGCCCTTGTAGCCAAATGGAAAAGGAGATATGTAACTGAATTCATGGATTATGGAAATAAATATTAAAATCTAAATATGGGGATTGAAGGAAATTAAATTTTCAAACATATAAATATTATGATTCAGTTAGGCGGAAGGACCTTAAAAATTAACAAGACTTGGGAATCGTGGAGGATGGTTTGATAAAAGCATAACATGGCAAATAGGAAAGGGATTTTGGGAAGACATTGAAATGGAGATATCACTTTTAACGAAAAATATCATAAGCTATACAAAAGTTATTGCGATAATCTACCTATGGTATCAGATAAGGGGTTGTGGAGTAATAACACATGGTAATGGAAATTGGCTTGGAGATCCGAGTGGTTTCAATGGAAATTACCTATGGTAGATACATTAATGACAAATCTATCACAAATTAAACCAAAAAGAACATGAGAAAGATAAATGGGTGTGGAAAGGAGATGAATTTAGAAATTATATTGTTAGTTTCACTTATATAACTCTACATGGAAATTTGGATAGGGATGATCTTTTTTTTCATGTGATATGGAAAATAAAGGAAATACCAAGTTCTTTATATTTTGCTTGGAATATGAGATTGAATAAGGTGTCGTCAAAAGATAACCTAGGACAAAGAGGAGTACATTTAATTGAAAATTTATGTGTCCTGTGTGGAAATGCAAAGGAATCAATTGAAGATCTATTTTTTGAATGTAAAATATCAAATCATGCTTGGAATTTGTGTAATAAGTGGACATAATTAATATTAGTAATGGACAACAAGACTATGCGACATTTACCTTAATTTTAATTACTTGAACTGAATAACAAAGCTAACAATATTTGGAAGGTGATATGGGTCGTTGTAATTAATTATATATGGTTGCAAAGAAATTCGATCTCGTTTAGAAATGACGAAAGTGATGCTGAGGAGATTTTTGGATATGCCCAATTGAAAGTTTGGATATGGATTACGAATAAGATTCCTAGAGCAACCTTTTCATATTTTGATTCGTGTATTGGTCCAAAAACTTGTTTTAAAAGGTTATAGTAGTAGTTCACAACTCTTTAGAGGAGATAGAGGTCACATAAGTACAAGGCATTAGAATGGGTATCTAGCAAGTAATTCAACTAAGACATACAATGTATATTTGAAATTTGAGTTTTTCCATGTTGTAATTTTGCGTGCAACATTTCTTCACTAATTCAATTGTTCAATCAAAGAATGTGGCACTGGTAAGAAATTGCATCTAGCTAGGAAAGTTAATGTCAAAACCCAAAATTTATGTATTTTAGTTTCAGTTGTGTACTTTGATCAATGATTGTTAAAGAATTTCATAATATATTATGTATTTTATGGAGGTTGGTTTAGGGGAAGTCAATTGTTCTAAGCAGTTGTAGTACTTCTAGGTAGGGTGAATTTATATAGCTCTTTATGTATGTATTTTTTTTATCATTGTACAACAGTTGGAACACTCCAAGTGTTCCCTTTACTTAATATATTTTTCCTTGCTGAGCAAAAGAAACTACACAATATAAAATAATAAATTTGTTTTCATTATCAATCTATTATTTTATTAAAGTTTGTGGGAAACTTATTGTGCAACAAACAAAATCACCTAGCAATGTGATCATGCAACAATATAGTAAGTATCTGTTAATGACACTTATATTGAAAAAGTTGTATTGTTGAAAAAAAAAAAAAACACTATTGACTATTATATTTATTCAAAAATTACACTTGTAAATATATGGAGCAGAGTAATTTTTTTGTCCCTTTTGACCAAGCATTTGGTGATGTATATTTATGTTTCAATTTTGGTTACATGGCACCTCTGTAGTGTTTTTACCTGTAGTCATAACAACCTCCACCTATGTAGTTATAAGATCTTTTATAAATAGATATTTCTTTCTTTCGACAAAAATATTTTATTAGCATTTCTATTGCCACAAACAATAATTTGATCTTAGTTGGTGTATAAAATGTATATGCAAGTCAAATTATATAACTTGAAATATATTGAATGATTTGATAATTGTTAAATGAGATGTTTAGGTCAGAAAACAAATGTCCTAAATATATGTGTACAATGGCTACCTTGGTATTGACACAAGAGTTGTAACGTTACTATCACAAACATTTTCCACCATGACCTTGACCATGTCAAAGGGAAGAGACATATTATGTGAGACCATGACTTCTTCAAAGACCTTTCCGAGAGCCACCAATCATGAGGTAGTGGAGTCCTCTACACATAGCTCACATTGGCTTATGGAGTCAATGTTACCCCTCGGTGAATTCTTAGCATCACAACTTTCCTTCATGCTAACTTTTACAATTGGAGGCTGTTTTGGATAGACTGCAACAGGTATTTGTAGTAAATCCCTAAGGTCTCCAACCAGATGTTAAACTCCAAAATCAAGTTATGTATTCACTCATGCGGGGCATATATGAAATGTAGATTTAGATATATATACTAACAAAGTATTCAAATGTGATTAAGTTTTCCAAAATGTCCAAATTAACAGTTTAATATTCAATACAATGACTATTAGTATTACATCCTTTGTTTTTATATAAACAAATCATAAAAACAATTTAAATTAGACATGTAAGGCATACATATTTATATTGAATCTCAAATGAGAAACTAAGATTTACTCAATACATTCAAATTTACTGTAATTTTGGTAGCATAATGTTTGAAGTATGAACTTTCCAAAATATAAAAAATACAATTTAGCGATGGATCAAACACTCTCAAACCCAAAACCGATGCGTTCATTAAAAATAATATTAATTTAAATAATATCACAATATAATTATAAATATCGAAGTTTATATATAAAAGGACTTTCAAATTAACATATAAATATATTTTTAACAATCATATGAAATAAATTTTTGATAACATAACTACCAAATCGTATTAAGAGGTTTACATTTCTAACATAAGTTAACAACTAAAAAATTAAACTTAAAAACATGATATTCCTAATCAAATTCTATAAATGTTTATATTGGACCAACCATTATCCTCGAATGAATTAATACTAAGTAATTAAATATCAAGCCTATAAATAATAAAATAATTATGTATAAATTTTTGTTCTCTAACAAATAATAAAAAAAAGAATAAAATCTAAAATTCTAAAGTTGGAAGAGAAAGTGGTACTTGGAGGAAGAGCACTAGGAAGACGTAGGAGAGAAGGAATGGTCGAGAAGAATGGAGCTAGAGAATCACATTTCACACTTAATAAATATTATGTATAAATGATAATTTAACATTTTAAAAATACACATTTAGTTAATAAAATAATAAAATGAATTAAATAGTAATTAATAATAATAATAATTATTATTATTATTATATTACTACTTTTAATATTATTATCAATATTTTCTTTAATACTATCGGTCAAGTTAAGTAAAGGAGTTTAAGATATAGAACATATAACTCAGTTAATGAGTCAGAGTTAGATTGAATCATTAACTTATCCAACCTAATAAACATTAGCAACAATAAAAATGAAGAATAACGATAAAAAATAATATTTTTTTTGTCAGACATAGAACACAATAATTTTTTTAACCGTAAATGACATATAACAACACGCGGTTACAAATACATCCCACTATGAGTAAAAGTTGTTGCCATTAGTTAAAAAATAAGTAATCTATGTGCATGCTTTGACTATGGTCTCAAAATGTTATTTTTGCATTATGAATAATAAATATTATCATATGGTATCTTTTGAGTATTTGGCTTGTAACTAATTTGGAATTCTTAATGAATTTTTTTCTAAACATTTTTTATCCAATAAATATATTAAATATTTATCGTTATAATAATTATATAAAAATGTTCGACGTCTTGCTTTTTTATGAATATATAATTACATTTACCTATCAATTATTATTTTATCATAATATTGTTATTTCATCAATACTATTTTCCTTTTTTTATTTAAGTGTGATTAATGTGAAATATAATAATATTAAAAAAATCCTCTAATCTATAATATATATGAAATACAACTTATTTCTTGTAACGATAAATATATATTTTACCATGGAAAAAATGGTTTTTACAATATATGAAGAAGTAGGATGTAACATGGTTGAAATAAAATTCATATATACTCTTTTTGAATAATTAAAAAAAGAATAAATTATCCAAGATTAACTGTTTTATAATGATATTTAGAATTAATGTAATCTATGTTACATATCGATTTAGTAGACTTTCCATAACATTAATATAGAGTTAGTCTTCAAAAATTAAAACTAATAAATTAATTAAAATTAATTGTATGTGTAGTTGATTGTATGTATAACGTTATTCACTAATTAATGTTGTTTTTTATTTATTAGAGTCGGTTTTTAACTCACGTTAATTATTCATTCTCTTATAATAAATATAATATGGTTTTTTACAAAAAGCATATATAATAAAAATAAAAAATAGAAATTTAAAAATTTAAAATAAAAATATGTTTTATAATTGTTAAAAAGTATGTGAATTATGTGAAGATTCTTTTATATACACAAACATGAGGTGATGTAGAAATTAATTTCTCTTTACACTTATTTTTAATTAGATTTCCATCTTCAAACAACAATTATGGAATTGTTGAGTCATTAGTTATGTTTGTCCTTTAAATGAAATATTACAGATAACTATGTATCAACTTCATTTGCACTCCTTTATGGTTTATTAAATGAAGTTTCCTATAGTCGAACTTAATTTATTCACGTTATGTTACGGACGAAGCACCTCAATTCATAAATAAATTAAGAATATTAAGAGTTACCATTACTTTTTAAGATCAAATATTTATTATTCAATTTATAACATTTATAAACTGCATTTATAGCTATGAGACAAAAACTGAGTGTAAAATGGTCAAATTAATGTCGCATCACCATTCCACAACCACAAAATATAATTTTGAGAAGAATAATTCTAACTTCATATATTTTGTCTTAAGTCTACTTTTCTATTTCATAGTTTTATTAATGTGCAATATTATTTTAAGTAAACATTTAATAAATAAATTTAATTTTTATAATTTTTTAGAATTAAGTAATTTTAGTCTAAAAAATATATCATTCATTTTCACAAAATTTACAAATATATTTTCATCATACCAATATTAAAGTACATCATTAAATACTATTATTATTTTACATAAATAAGTAATTAATTTTATAATTTCTCACATGTACGTTAATATTTGTTTTTGAAATTAGAAAATGTATTAACAATATAAAAATTATTTAGTTTTAGAAATTTTAAAAATATGTAATTATTTTTTTTTAAAATGGTATATTTTCAAAATTGTACTATATGTATTTATTATATAATATAATAATAAAATTTGTAAGAGGATTTTTAGAACCATAGTATATTATCATTTGAAAGAAAAATCTTCTTTCCCGTTATAAAAGAAGTTGTTTTAAGAAAATAGTTTTTAAAAAAATAATTTTAATTAATTAATGATAAAAAGTTTGCTAAAAGTTTATTTATTATATAAATTAAATAAAATATTTTTTAATAAACACTTACGTTAATGCTCTCTTTTGATAAAGATGATCAAAATTGATAAAAACATTAAGAGAAATTAAAAGAAGAGAAAAAAAAATTATAATTGTAACATTCCTAAAATAAATTTCTCCCTATATAATAAAATAAAAGTAAAATAAGTAATATGTAATTAACATATGTATGTACAACTATCTCGAAAAGATTTTTTTTATATGAATTTTAATATATACACAAGAAGTTTTCAAAACAAAACAAAGCATTCAAATGAAAGCTATTTCATCCTTCAACTGTTCACTGATGAATTCTATTATCTACAAAACCTCATATGCTCCTGTGTAAAACATGATCATCACAGATGAACAAACAAACACAAAAAAAGAACATGGTAGGCTAGCTATATAAATATTTCTATATAATTTCAATTTTAAATTAATAAACATAATTCATCAAGTCTCATACAATTTTTCAAACCATCAGGTGTCTATTAAAATTCACAATTCATCTTTCACATGTCAATCTTCTACTGACTCACAATACATAGACACTTGACTATACTTCGGAAATACTTGTGTATTGAAATTAACATCCTGAGACCTGCACCAGTCATACTACTCGCTGTGAAATCCACACAGCCATGCGCATAACATCTCAATATCTCATCATCTAAATTCATATGACCTAAAAGACCAGATTATATTTCAAACCACAGACAAAGTCATATGAACCTCCATCGACTCTCACCAATTGAATAACTTCATCTATTTGATTCCATTATATCAGTAGAGTCAAGATGTCTCATTACGGGCCTGAAAAATCAATACACCCTAACAACAATCTCAACACGGTATTTCCTTTCCTGAAAATACTATGTCTTGATCACACTTTCATGTCCTTCCATATCTCATGTAACACATCAATGCACCATTTAATCACATCATATTTTAAACTTTCTAAACAATCCAAAATCACACAATTAAATCATACCAAAGCTTAGAATTTCATTTAAATCATAATTTTATAAAACTACACATTACATTGACGGTTCCTGATCAGCATTATACAAGCACTCTCATTGAGTCAATTAGTTATTATGTCAATCTATACATATATATCTGATTTCTAAACCAAATCATTTAAAATCAAACAACCAATTTTCATCAAACATTTCATTTGAATTAATTCAATAAATTATTCAAATACATTCAATAACTCATTCAATTCCAAACTCATACACATTCTACAACATCTATTATATTTACACTTTCACATTTCAATCTCAAACAAATCCCAATCTACTCAAAACAAGAAATCTTGCAAGAAAATTTGAGAATGATGATCACGTCAACCCCACATCCAGATCTTCTAGCCTAGGGTTCTATTGGCAATTTAAACTAGCTTCCCTTACTTGAACTTGAGCAAATGTTCCCTAAGAGCTCCAAATTACCAAAAGCTCAAGGGTAGCCTAACCTGCACCACAGAGTCCTGATAAAAAAAATCTAACTATACAACTAGGACTCTAAGCTAACAAAGACTACTTCTGAAGATAAAAGCATCACATGCAGGCTTAAGCTAAAGACAAACCTAACCAGGCTTTTAATGTATTTTTTTTAGTATTTTCTTTATGCTATTTTTTCTTCTAATAATTTGTAATATGCAACCTCATGAATAAATAATTTTTTTAGTGGTTCAATATTTATTATTCTTTATCCAATAATTCTAGTTAAAGAGCATGGTGCATATGTGAACATATATGTGCACATCATTATAACATTTTAATATAACACTTTCTTTTCTATTTTTAATTTTTATGTATTGTGGTTCTATTTAATTATCATATTTCCAATTTTAAAATAACAAAAAAGATCTTTTACAATTAGACAAATAATTTATTTTATTTTTATTTAATTAACACTTATACATTTATTATGAAGTAGATGAAGAGAATAAATATCAAAAGCAAGAAACTTTGGTAAGAGAACCCAAAATAAATCATGTTTATGTTGCGAAAAAACGTAACAAAATGAGAAGCAAAAATATCAAGATCAGTCGGGCAAAAAAACCGTAAAAGAGATGAAGAGAATAACAAAAATATTAAAAGCAAGCAACTTTGATAAGAAATCCCAAAAAGAAATCATTTTTATCTTGTGAAACAACAATATCAAGAACAATGGAGCAAACAACTCGATAAAGTGATGAAAAGAATCAGCAGAAAAGATAAAAGTAAGGAACTTTGATTAAAAACCCAAAAAAATCAAATTGATATTGCAAAGAACAGAGAAGATAAATTGCAAAAAACACAAAATATCTCAAAAAAATTGATTAAATAATTACTTGTTCTTTGAAAAAATTTAAAGTTGAGACCTTTCCTGAGAAACATGAAGAACAGAGAAGAAGATAACAAACAGAAAACCAAGAACATCAAAATAACTGTAGAAAACACAAAATATCTCAAAAATTGATTAAATAATTACCTGTTCATTAAAAAAAAAAGTTGAGACCTTTCCTGAGAAACACAAAGAACATATAAGAAGATACAAACACAAAACCAAGAACATCAAAATAACTGCAAAAATGAAAATGAATGATAAAAGGCTAACCTTTTATTCGGAAGAATGGAAGACAAAATGAGAAATGAAGGTTTCAGTTTATAAGAACTTATATAACCTTAGAAAACCATTTTCAAATTCAAAAATTGTGCCATAAGAAACAACCCTAAAAGAAGATATTTGAGTTGCTGGTAAGGCAATGACCAGAACATGTGCAGTGGCCAAATCGGTGAAAGTTGAGGAGAGAAAACTGGGATTTTTGGAGGGAATGGAGAAGAGAAGGGTTTTGGAGAAGTAGAAAGTGAAGAGGTTGAGGGGAAGGACGTTTATATCCCAGAACGTGGCTTTGTGAGATGAAAAGCGTATTCAGAAAGCATTACCCGAAGGCTACTTTGTTATGCAACATTTGCACAGCCATCACAGAAAAGGGAAATATGTTGGTGCAGATTAAAGATGTCTTTCGATAACGAATGTAGGCAGTTGCCGAATTGGTGAATATCAGTAAAGAGAAAATGAGAGAAGGAATGAGAAAATGGCTTTGAGAGAGATTAGGGTTTCAGAGAGAATGAAAATCAGAATGAGAGAGAAAAAAAAGTGAGTTTTAAGAATTGGTACGTGGCAAGCTCTGGTTGGTCCAGGTATCATATGGTAATTGGTAAAGCTTTGATCCATTTCCTCTTTGGGTAAATTTCTTTTTCAATTTTTTTTCCAAAAATTTAAGGTTGTGACACATGTAAAAAAAAACCTGTTTGTACTCCCTCAATTATTATATATATAGATATAGATTAATCAAACCATCACCTTATCCTCTCTTTCATCACACATCCATTTATTCATACAAATAAACTCTATATATACTCCCTATCTTTTTTATAAAGATACATTTTAGAAAAAATTGTAAGTCTTTTTTTTTATGAGGAATTGTATAAATTTTATAAATTTTTATATTTGTTTATTTGTTTATTAATTTATTAATTTATCTAATCAAATTCTAAAAATATTTATATTTGATATTAATGAATAGAGAAGAAAACTTTAGAAGTTACTAAAAATGATAAATATTAATAATTAAAAATAATAATTAGCTTAATTATTTTGAATTCTACCATAATTATGTCTTAGAAGTCTTTTTATATTAAAGATGAGAGTGAATATTATTATGATTAAAAAAATGTTAATGATGAACCTTTGTAGAGTGGTTTGGTATGAGTAGATCCTAGGAATCCGAGATTCCATCCATGTGTTATCTAAAACTGGAATCATAACTCCATGTCTACAAACCCAAATTGACTTCCTCCAAGTCCAAATCAAAATGGTCCTCTTTTGAATTTGCACAGAAGATTATAAAGGAGAATGGTCCCCTTAATAATCTCTCTCTCAATTCTCCATCACTTCTTCTCTTTATTTTTATTTTTATTATTATTATTTTCTGTAAAAATCTATGTGTCTCATTAAAAGAAACAAACTCTTCCATGTCTCTCTATTTCCCACTTGTTTGAGTATAGGAAGTAGGAGGGTGTGGATGGAGTACACGTGTCAGAGACCCAGCATAGTTGGAGTTTTCTACCTGCAACACTTGTTCCAACTCTTGTTTGGTAGTGAGCTCAAATTAAGATTTTTATTTTCTGAGTGAAGAAAAAGTTAAAAAGCAATCAATGAAAAGGTGACTCAACATGTTCCCGCAAAGCCAGAGGTACCTCTCTGCTACTCTCTCTGCCTCTGCACTATCGTCTCATACTCACCGTACACGTGGCTTTATCACACAAATCAACTTTTAATCAATGAATTGCGTCCCATCTAACGCCCCTACTTTACCTCCCTATATATACTTTTTATAACATTTTTTTTTATTTTAAAAGATTTTAATGTTTATGGCTTTCTAAGTAATACATTTTTAAATTGTGTTGTATATTTTACTTCTTTTTTACTTCTTTTTTACTTGGGAAGAACTAAGAACGAGTCTAACAAAAAGGAGTGCAGAGAATATTGTTCTTATGTGTATAATTTTGTATTCTACAGACTAAATTTGATAAAAATATTTTTAGATTGGCATCTCATGGATAAAAACAAAAAATAAAAAAATAAGAAAGTTTATATAGATATCAGTTTGCATATAAGATAATTTGTACTTTTTTATATTAAAATTAAATTAATGTATGTATAAATTACTTTTAATTTTTTAATGTTTAAATTATTTATAATGAATTTTGAATAAAACTTCTTTAATTATAAATTAATTTAAAATCTAAATGGGTAGTAATTACAATCTTAATAACTAATGTTAAATATTAATTTAATTTTTTTATTAATAATAAAAACTATTTTAAATTTCAAAAAATTTTAATTTATAAAATATTTATTATAATAATTAAAAAAAATTAAAATTAATTATTATTTAATATTAAAAAGGTATCGAAACTCCATTACAAAAACAAAGGAAAAAAAAACTGCAGTACGAAGAAATGAAAGAAAAGGCTTTGGAACTGCTGTCCTTCTCTTGCTGTAATTTATGGGTCAGTTTGTGTCCTTCTATTTCGAAGAATAAGATATTTTAACTATATGAAGACAGTCATTTGTACTATTAACGGAAAACGATAAAAAATGTTTTCAATAATTAAAATAATAATAATAATAATAAATTTCGTATGTATATTTGGTACTATTATTGATTTTGTAGAAGGTGGTGTGAAGGAATCTCTCATCATTTCAACACTTTTTTTAGAACTAATATTTGAAATGGTGACATAAAAGGAATTTTTTACTAAAATAATATTTTTTTTAAAAATCCTTCAAACAAATCTAATGTATCTTTTTTTTTTTAAATAGACTTGATTAGTGTAATACTTGAGAATTCAATTTTCGTGACAGCTGAACTTTCAATTGAGTTTTTAATTTTTGACTTTGGATACTTCGTTGCAATTCGACATTTTGAATATCGAATTCTAGAAATGATTTTCTATTTTTTTAAATGAAAGCAATATTTTAAAAAATTAACATTAAAATAAGAAGAAAATAATTTAGAATAATTAATTAAAATGTTGAGATTAAATTTTAATTGATTTGAGAAAAGAAGCAAAAAAATAATTTACTGGTGATTTGTTTTTGGTTTTATAATATTAGTTTTGTATAATTTAGAATCAAATGAATTATTATTATAGTGATTTGTAGGAAAGTGAAAGAAATATAGATAAAAAATCTTGACATTATTATTATTATCAATTATATAATTTTTTAAAGTAATTTAATAAATCTAGTAGGAAATTTAAAATGAGGTAAAATATAAAGTAGAATTTTAAATTTATATTAAGGATTAAATTTATTATAAATAAAATTAATTTAATGTAATTAATTAAAAAATATTGATATTAAACTTTAATTGAATTTAAAGAAAACAAAATAAAAAAATTAAGAATATATAATTTTTGTTTTGTAATGTTAGTTCTGTGATATAATTAGGAATAGAATGAGTTACTAGTATAGTAGTTTCTAAAAAGGTTGAATGGGAGAAATAATAAAAATTTAAACTTTGAAAACATTAATATTATTATTGATTATATATTTTTTAAAATAATTTAAAAAACGACGTAGGAAATATAAAATGAGTTCAAATATAAATCTGAATTATTAAATTTATATTAAAGAAAAAATAAAATATTTATTCATATAATGAAGATCCAAAAAATTATAATGAATTGAAAATATTTTATTGAAATATTATTATGAAGAATTTAATTATTTATGAAATAAAAAATTTAAATTAAAACATGGAATACAATTATTAATGATAGTTAAGAGTAAGGATTAATTTAAAATTTGAAAGTTAATCTTAATTTAATTCGATGTAGTAAATTGCTTTAATGTTTTTAACTTTAAATTTGATTTTGAAGGAAATGTGAAAAGTTAAAATATTGGAATGAAAATTAAAATTTAATTATTTATAAAAAATATTACACAAATTTTTTAATGAGATGAGAATATTTATCTTGTGGTGGGTTGCGTCATGATGATTGTGGTTGTTGTGGTAGTGAGTGACACTAGAATTAAATTGTAGAAGTTGTTGAGTCATTTGAAACGAAGCACGAGAAGTTAAAATGTAGACCCCCTATTATGCTAAAGGCACCTTATTCTAGCATATCTTTCTATTTGGACCCTAAAGTGAGACCAAATTATTTACAACATGTTTTATTCTTAAGAAGACCAAAAGGAAGAAAAATTGATGTTCTGGTCTTTGCCCATTTCTCCTTTTGGTGAGGTCTACTAGATCCTTGGTGGGGTCTTCACTTGAAAGTTGATAGTGTGAATGGTAATTTGCATCCTTGGTCATCTCCTTGTTGGCTTGAAACTAACTATGTTATCTGCAGGAGTTCTAAATTTGAGGTCAAATTCTCTCAAACTTGGGGGCATGATACAAATCAAGCCAATAATCATGTATTGTTTGGAAACACTACCACTCCTGGATAAGACTCTAAGTATTCTATGGAATAACAACCACTCTCGACTAAAAATCTTGTATTCTAAGAAATGTGATCAATATATCATACATTTGGTAACTAAAACGTCCTAGGACAGATACAAAATATGGTTCACTCTTTTAGGTTGCTAAAGGACACAATGATGTTCTATCAATTGGTTAGATTCTCAAGATTTAGCTTAAGTGTTTGAAGGATTATTCGTAGGACAAAAGATTTTCGTGAAACCTTCTTCAAAGATTACTCGTATATATATAGAGTTCAGGGAAATAACCGTTGTAAATCTTTTTTTACTTATGGGTGAAACTAGGAAGTATCTTTGTTCTTTAGAGGTGTCTATCCTTGTAGACATCGAGGGTTGCATTAAAAGTTTTGTTGAACATAAGACTTTGATGACCCCAAATCTGTGAAGATGCTTGGATGTTGTGTTGCTGCTAGTTGGGTTTAGTTTTTAGTGTTTTGATTTTGTGTTATATCACTCTTGAAAAACTTAGCTTAGCTAGAGCAATCTTGTTTGAATAAGAAAATAAGTTTTTCAAAGCTAAGTGATAAACAACCGATTGATTTCACGATTTAATCTGTTATTTGACATATAGCATGTTTAAGAGTTTTTTTTAACTAACTTTGACTTGGTTGACCAACAGACTTACCATTCAACTGATTATTTCGAGATTTCAACCGGTTGATTGTTGTATCTTTAACAACTTTTCAAAAATTAGTTTAACCAGTTTTTGTTGGCTTTTCAAACTGTTTTTGGCTCGTGATTACCTGACTATAACGGTCATATCTAAGAGCTATAAAATGTGTTCTCCCTCATCCTTTTAAAACAATGATTGAGAAATATTTAAAATCTGCTTTGAGAGAGAAGTTTTAAAAGAGTTTTTTGAAAGATTACTTAGAGGCTTTGCAAGTGTTCAAGAAGTGATTCTAGGAGCCCTGTGATTTCCTGAAGTCAGGTGTAATATGCTCTTACTTAGTTTCTTGTATTTGAATTCTGATATTGTAAAACTGTTGTAAAATCCTGTAAAGTCAGTGTGATTCTGGCTTAAGGTGTGTGCTGGTGCAAAGAGGGTGCGTAGGCTTTGTGGGATTCAAAGTCACCTCTTTGTGGCTGTGTAAGTTGTAATCTGTGATTGGTTACATAGTGAAATACTCAGTGGTTTGACTGAAGACTGGATGTAGCTCTGAGATTGAGTGAATCAGTATAAACCTTGTGTGTAATCTCTCTATCTCTATCTCTTTAATAATTGTTTGATATTTGCTCCGCTGTCATAAACAACCGATTATCTTTGTATTTCAACTGGTTGATATTCTTGCTCTGCAAACTGTTATACTTGCTTTTATCTTTGTGCTAAAAACAACTGGTTATATCGAAATATTAATCAATTGTTTTTCTGTCAACTGTTTTAATTGTTCTTTTCTATTGTTTGTTCTGATCTTCCTTTCTGTAATTCATTAAAGGTTCTTTCTTAATCAATCCTTTGCGAAAATCTTTCACTAAACAATTCACCCCCCTCCCCCCGTTTTTATATTTCTAACATGTTCTTCATGAAACATTTAATGTAAACTTATACTTCAAAAAACTTTATGATACTTAGCATAAATTATTAGACGCAATCTTCAATATATCTTCTAATTTTATTTTCCTTACTAGATCATTTTGGTGGTTAGATGAAGAAACATTATTTACATAACAATATTATATACATTTATTAATTAAAAATATACTATGTATAACATTTCTATTTTTACCCATATTTAATAAAATAATACGCATACATTATCTAATTAACATATAAACATATACAATTACCTCATATTGTATCTCAAAAATATATTCTTCTTCATAGAAATTTTAATATATACACAAAAGTTTAAAAACAAAACATTCAAAATAATAATATCTCATCCTCCGGCTGCTCACTGAGGAGCACTATCACCTGCAACCTTATCTGCTCCCGTGTAAATTAACACGATCATCACAGATTAAAGAAAACAAACAAAAAACAAAGCACAAGATAAGCTAGCTATTTTTAAGAATTCTAATATAAATTTTGTTAGAATTAGAGGCCTTAAACAAGTGGGGGGTGAATTGTTTATGAAAGATTTTTGCAAGTATTGAAGGTAAAGTGAAAAGCTATGAAGAATTAATCAATGGAAAATCTGTTCAGCCAAATAGAAAACTATTTTTAAACTCGATTCCAGATAATCAACTTGTTGTTTTCACGAAACAGCCAACTGTTTGTACCAACAGATTTGAAAACCAAAGATAAAATAGTTTAATGAGTGTAAGGATATAGAAATTCACACAAGATGTTTATACTGGTTCACTCTTAACCAAGAGCTACATCCAGTCCTCAGCTAACTACTGAGAATTCACTGTGTAATCAAACTTAGATTACAAAATACACACCAAAAGTGATGATCTTGAACCCCTCAAGAACACACACCACTTTTGGCAAACCACACAGTTTCCAAAAACACCTTCTGAAACCGCACCACTCCAGAACACACAGAAATACAATGTTCAGAGAAGAAGGGAATAGAATACACCTGGGTAAATCAAAGATTAAAGTTGAGAATTATAAGACAATCCTATTCCACACTAGAGATGATCCAATAGCTTCTTGAAATCTTGAAAATTGTTTTGATTGATCTCTCTTTCTTAGTTAACGCGTAGGAGTGTAAAATAACCTTTTTATACTCCAATCAGATGGTCAAAGCAGTTAAATCAAGAACCAAAAGCTATTGGAATCATTTAAAACAGATTGGAACATCCTAACATAATTCTGTTAAGGTTTTCAGAAAAACAACTAGTTGAATTCTTGAAACAGCCGGTTGAATTAGTTTGACAACAAAGTCAAAACAAACCCAAGCTTTTCAAACTCATTTTAAAAACCACTAAGTGTCAAACAATCAGTTGAATCGACATTTCAACAGGTTGAAATTTTACACTCTTTAGAAAACTCATATTTTCAAAAAGATTAAGATTTAATTAACTTTGGATCATCTTAAAGAGTGGATTAACAATTCAAAGACTACTAGACACACATAGAAAACCAGCAACAAAGTCTTTAAGCATTCCTCTTGGATTTGGAGACATCAAAACACCTTGTTCAACAAATTTAACTTTTAATAACAAGCAGAATCCATCAAATTATCATAATTTGCACAAAAACATCAAGCGTTTATCACATTCATAATCCACATTAATCATGTCATATTTCTACTGACTCACATACTTAGACACTTGACTCTACGTTCGTAAGACTCGTGTATTAAAATTACCATCCAGAGACTTGCAGATATCATACTACTCACTTTGAATCCACACAACCATGCACATAATCATCTCATATGATAAAGTAAATCCAAACTTAGTCAAATGAACCTTTTTTAACTCTCACAAACTGAATAACTTCATTTATATGATTCCATTATATCAGTAGAGTCAGAATCATTTCATTCACAAGATACACATAAATCAATACACCCTAATAACAATCTCAACACATTATTTCCTTTCCTAAAAATACTATGTCTTGATCACACTTTACCTCATTGTATACTTCATTGTACACATCAATACACCATTCAATCACATCATATTTTAAACTTCCAAACAATCCAAATATATCTCAAAAATTCACTTAAACACATAACTAAGTTCTTTTAATCACATTTTTAAATAAAATTTATATTTTTTACTTAAAAACAATATGCAATAATAAACTTGACTTTCAAAAGCAAAAATATTTTTTTTACTGGCTTGAGCGAGAATTTGCTCGTTTAAGCAAGAATGGGTCTCGCCCAAGCAAAAATCCCCTCGCTTGAGCGAGATTAAACATGAGGGCACCCCAGAAATTTTCCCATTTTCGCCTGAGCAAGATTCTTTCTTGCTTGAGAGAGAATGGACGACCCGAGAGTGCCCCATCTTTTCATTCTATTCTTGCTTGAGCGAAAATTATCTTGTCTGAGCGAGATATGCAGAAAAATATGCATAATTCTGCCTAATTTCATCATTCAAAATCAAACAAAAATAATTTAAATTCAAGAGTTACTTACACTATATCAACTAAACAATTCAACCATTTTTTCAGATTCAAACAAAAACATCTACCATAAATCATCCATATCAAAATCAACATATTCACATTTTATTTTAAACAATATTCTACATTACTCATAAACAACCAATCAAGCAAACAAGATTTGAAACTGGTGACCACGTCACCCCCACATCCAGATCTTCTAAAGTAGGGTTCTATTTAAAATTAAAACTAGCTTCCCTTACCTAAACTTGAGCAAATGCTCACTAAGAGATCCAAATCCTAAAATTGTTCAAGGATAGCTTAACATGCATCACAAAGTTCTGATAAAAAAATCTAACTATATCATTAGGAACCTGAGTTAGCAGAGATTAATCCTTAAGCTAAAAGAGTTGCATGCAAAGCCTAGACTGAGACAAACCTATCAAGTTCAAAATTTGACTAAAAGAAAAAAGAAAAAATGAACTTACTCTATCAGAGATTCTGATTGGGTAATCTTGTAGTCTTTGCTTCCAGGAGTCTAATGACGAACTTCGATCGTCAAACTGATGAGGGAGGAGGTCAGAATCTTAGAGAGAATGGAAAGAAAAGAAAAAGAGAAGTTTTAGAAAGATGGTGGTTCTTTTAAAATAAAACCTAAATAACTGGATTTTCTATTTATAAACTCTTTTTATTTTAATAATAGAATATTCAGGTGTCATTGAAAATATATTACTTATACTATTATAACAATATTTTCTAAATCCTTACACTATCAAATACCAAAAAACAAGATCTTATTTTATGTTTTTAATTAAAAGAAAAATAATGTTACAAAATATTATAACGTCTATTGCCAATAGATGAAACACTTGTAGTTTTTAAAAATATGGTATTAAAGATACTTTTATATATTAAAGACTTTTATAAAAGTACATTTGTTGATATTTTCTCCAACCAATATTATATATTTATTACACCCACATAAAGAAAATCATTAAATAAAAATCAATTTTAGAGACAAAAAATAATTAATTACTAGATTGACTAAATTAGATACTATTTTAAAAACTGAAAAAATTATTAATATGTAAATTAATTTTTATTATTGAAAAATAACTTCTAAATTAATATCTAATTAGCTATCAAGATTTTAACTACTAGTTATTTAACTAATATCTTGGTAACAAATTAGATACCAATTTAAAAATTATTTATTAATAATAAAAATTAATTTAAATATTAATAATTTTTTTAATTTATAAAATAATATCTAATTTAATTAATATAATAACTAATTATTTAAAAAAATTAGTTTCTATTTAATAATTATTTTATAGTGATATTTGTTTACAAACTATTAAATTATCTTTATTGTCTAATATGCATTTCAAATTGATATATTACATATAAATATCAGTTACCATATATTCATCACAATAAACATTGTTTATTTTTGTCGAGTTTTCAAATCTATCATTGATATTTAATTAAATTATATATATATATATATATATATATATATATATATATATTTGACCACCTTTTTTTTTCACCTTTTGTCACAACCTTGCCATCATCATAAAAGACAAATTTCTTGTAACGAGAGAATACTTATAACTCAGAAAATTCTCTTAACTGACTTAGAGAGTTACGGTTTGAGTCCTTGAGCCATAGAATTAAGACTTGAGTAGAAAAATCTTCATGTGACCATTATTTTGATCCCTCATATTTGATTGTGCTTTAAACACTATCTTTTTTTCATTGAATGATGCGATTCCAAGACTATGGAGATAATATTCTTTTACAAAAGATTGTCTATTATTTCCTTTTTATAATTTTTAACATACTATATCTTCAGTTATTTTAATCTTTTTCTCAAAATAATTTAGTATTTCAAAGTTTAATTGATATATTTTTTTCAACATATATCTTCATTTAATATTTCATATAGGTGCAGGGGTGAATTCAATATCAAAGTAATAAATAAAGAAAATTTTATTTCAATACATAACAACATTTTATTTTTATTAAATATTTTTAAACCATGTTAAAAATATAAATATTATTAAAATAGAAGAGATCACTCATTATCTTTCCACAATCATGTACAAATGGATGTTATGCATGATCTTCATTTTGTTTTGCACATCATTGATAATTTTGACCTAATAGTGAGATATATAGTAATCTCTTTACAAACATAAAGACATAGAGATTATTGGAAGAGACTTTATTTGTTTGAGAAAGTCTTTTCAATTCAAAGTTTAAGACTTTGGAAAAGAATGGCGGTGGATGCATAGCCACAAATTTGATGTGAAAAGCTGGGCCTAGTTCAACAAAATCTCATCCTAGATTGTTGTAATGTAAAGAAGTAATATTTTAAATAAATAAAAAAAACACTGAAGTGCCAAAAGATTGCATCTATGCAAAGTCAGAAACACACTATGATAGGATATATTTTGTCTACTTATGACTTGTGCCAGAATGAAACTCCACCCCTGATTTTGCAACACAAAATCCACCAAATTAATTACTCACAAAAAAAACTAATTGGCGGATTAAAAAAAAGTCTACAATAATATTTTTAAACAAAAATCAGTTATAAATAAAGACAAAACATAAACCATTGTACTAACTAAATCAAATATTATTTTATAAACTAAATCAATTATTAATATTTAAAATATTTTTTATTATAAAAAATAATTTTAAAATTAGTATTTAACTAGTTATTAAAATATCTAATTAATTATTAACTAAAATTTTAATAACTAATTATAAAATCTTGATAAATAATAAATACTAATTTAAAAATTATTTTAAATATCAATAATTTTTTTTTATTTTTTTAAAAAAATATTTAATTTAATTAATATAGTAAATAATTATTTTTTATTTTGAAAATTGATTTTTATTTTAGTAATTTTGATGGAGTGGCATGTGATAAATTTATACAAAAGAATTGATTATATGACAATGTTTTGAGTGGTTTTTTAACTGGAGTACATTAGAGGTGGTTCTTACTTATAATTGAAATTTTTGTTTGAGAAAATTTCGATAAAAGAACCTTAGTATCAATGAGCAGTAAATAAATCCATATTAAAAATCAATAACAATACCTGAATTTATGAAACAATAAATTTATTGGATTTTTTGATATTCTTACTTTTATCTAATATAAAACTCCATGTTATCCTTGACTTGAACAAATAGTTAAGTTACAATTATTTTGAAGAAAAATGTGGGTACACACATTCTGACCTTTGATGTCAGGTTATTAATTATGTGGGTGCTTTGGTAATAATATAAAATGAAGGTATAGGTTTTGTATGATTGTGGATGATAATGATGTTCTGTGTGTCTGAGATTATGCAGATTTGGAAGACCAAGTTGTGGCGCTGGCTTAGCGCAGCATGGAAACCCATGCACCCTCACTCTGCTACGCCCATAACTCTAACAAATCTTGCTTGCAACACATCATGGAATACTCAGAGGTAAAATAAATTGCAGAATTTCTATCCATTTTAATTTGGTTTAATCATATTTTTTCCTATGTAAATTTTTGAAGAATCCAGTTTTAATTGTCAAAATTTGAAATCAAGTATTCAGTAAATAATCAGATTAATATAATAAATATTACCATATTTCCTTTTAGTATAATAAAAAAAGATTAAAATTTCAGTATAAATTTTTAATATTATATTAATTTTATTTAAAATTTGTCGATGATTAAGATAATAAATATATTTAATTATTTATAATGTGTATTTATCAAAAGAAAAAACGTTATTTTTCAAGAAAATCTTTGATGTTTGCTTTTTATTTGTAGATTTAAATTTTTTTACTTTTTTTTATGGTTACTAAGCTATTAATATTAATTTCTTCTTTTTAATTAATCACGTACCAGTTATTTAAAAATTAGACATGTGTTCAATTATATTAACAATTAACAAAGTTTAAACAAAAATAATGTAATTAAAAATATTTTTTTATTATATTAAAAATTAAATATATCTATTTATTTCACTTAACTTATTATTTAATTTTCAAATTTAAAAATACAGTTTTGACAACTCCAATTTATTTTTGAAGAACTAAAGTGGTAGTGGAAAATGACATGTGTTAAATTTCATACCAATTTGAGTTGGCAGCAATGATGAGGAATTAGGCCCCTTTATCAAATGTGATTGGGGAGCGAGATTAATTCTGCATGTTTTTTCGTATTGAAAAGAAAAATTGGATTCACCTTCCAATTGCGTATAGTTATAACTCATTTATTTATATTTATTAACATGGCTAAACTTCCATCATATTTATTAATAATGATTAAACTTGTTAAAAAGTATGTTTTATGTCAACAATTTATTTTTTTATTTTGACAAATTGGACATCAGATATGGAAATTGTATTGGACGGAAATGTTCGAGTTCTCGGTTCAAGTATTTAAGCGTGATAAGTTCGGTTAGACAGATTATACCTAGTTTGATTCGGAGTAAGTATGAACCTAATGACACATTACGAGATCGATTCAAATGTTGGGTATTTTATAAAAAAAATAATTAAAATAGAAATAACAGAAGAGTAGCTAAATTAGTAAAATGATATATATTTTTTTAATACAAATAAAAGTTGTTAGGGATGACGTGACATCGCACCCGAAAATAAAGGTGCATGTTAAAAAAATGTTCTTACTGTTGAAATTATATTCTTGTTGTTGAGATTATATTCTTGTTGTTGAAACAATATTCTGGTTGATGAAAAAACGTTGATGGAAATGTCTATAAAAAGGGTTTAAGACCCCGAGTAAAGGTAGGTGTAACATTCCTAATTTTTTACCCATATTTACTAATATATTATGCGTACAATATCTAATTAACATATAAACATATACTACTTTCTCATATTTGTATCTCAAAAAGATATCCCACATTCAAAATAAAACATTTGTTCCTCTAGCGGCTCATTGAGGAGCTCTATCACCTGCAACTTCATTTGCTCACGTGTAAATTAACACGATCATCACAAATTTAAAGAAAACAAACACAAAACAAAGCATAGGGTAAGCTAGCTATTTTTGAGAATTCTAATATAAATTTGATTTTTAAAAACACACATAATTCATCAAATTCTCATAATTTGCACAAAGTCATCAAGTGTCTATCACATTTATCATCCACATTATTTCTGTCAGATTTCTACTGACTTACATACTCAGACACTCGACTCTACTTCCAGAAGACTCGTGATTGAAATTAGCATCCAGAGACTTGCACCTGTCATACTACTCACTGTGAATCCACATAGTCATGCACATAATCAATCTCAATATATCATCATCTCATCATCTCATATGACAGGGTAAATCCATTTGATATGCTCTGATAAGTTCTTTCAAACTTCAGACTCAGCCAAATGAACCTCCTTCGACTTTCACAAATTGAATAACTTCATCTATGTGATTCCATTATATCAGTAGAGTCAGAATCATCTCATTCACAGGATACTCACAAATCAATACACCTTAATAACAATCTCAACATGATATTTCCTTTCCTGAAAATACTATGTCTTGATCACACTTTCACCTTATTACATATATCATTTAACACATCAATGCACCATTCAATCACATCATATTTTAAACCTTCTAAACAATCCAAATATATCTCAAAATTCACTTAAACACATAACTAAGTTACAAATATATGCTCTCTAAATCAATTATCATCTAAAATTAAACAACCACTTCTCATCAAACATATCATTTAAGTAATTCAACAAAATATTCAAAAATAGTTCAACTCATTTATATTATCATTCAAACATTTTCAATTCTCAATCACAAACACTTTCAACAACTTATTTACCTTAAAATCAATATAAAATATTCAAAATCAACAATTTCAGTCAACATATTACTTTACTCTTCAAAAGAGACAATCTTGTAAGCAAAAATTGGAACTGGTGACCACGTCACCCCCACATCCAGATCTTTTAACCTAGGGTTCTATTTAAAAAATAAAACTAGCTTCCCTTACCTGAACTTGAGCAGATGCTACCTAAAAGCTCCAAACTATCAAAAGCTCAAGGGTAGCCTAACCTGCACCACAGAGTCCTAATAAAAAAATCTTACTATACCACTAGGACCCTGAGCCAATAGAGATTATTTCTAAACATAAAAGCATCACATGCAAGCTTAAACTAAAGACAACCTTAACCAGATCAAAACTAACTCAAAGAAATAGGAGCCAATAATGAACTTACTCTATCTGAGATTCTGATTGGGAAATCTTGTAGAGTTTACTGCCAAGAGTCTAATGGCAGACTCCGATCATCAAACTGATATGCGAGGAGGTCAGAATCTTAGAGAGAAGGGAAAGGAAAGGAAAAAGGGAACAAAAATGAACTTACTCTATCAAAGATTCTGATTGGGCAGTCTTGTAGTCTTTGCTGCCAGGAGTGTAATGGCGTACTACGATCGTCAAACTGATGAGCGAGGAGTTCAAAATCTTAGAGAGAAGGCAGAGGGAAAGAAAATGTAGTTTTTAGAGAGATGACGGTTCTTTTAAAATGAAACTTGAATAACTGAATTTCTATTTATATGCTCTTTAAGTTTAATAATGAAATATTCATGTGTTATTTTAATTATACCACTTCTACTCTAAAACTATTTTTCTCGATCCTTACAGTAAGCTTTTTTGAACCTTATATTGATACAAATTTATAGTTTGAATGCTCTCAGTGACTTGATCGTCGGAGTGTGATCAACATATCAGAGCATCACGTGGAGACAAGTCAAAGCGGAGCTCATCTCAGAGACCGACCGAAGTCAGCTGGCGAGAACATTTGGCTCCCACCGTAGGGCCCGATAAAACCTGATCCCATCCATATTTACGACTAAGCCTTCCGACGTGATGAGAAACACAAGGGCAGGACTGCTGGGATATGGAGAAGGCGAGGTCCCTGTCTTGCAGCAAATTATGGAGACCATGAGGGCTCTCCAAGAGGAAAATGAAGAATACCTACGCGAGTAAGAGCGAATTCGAGAAGAAGCTTGAGCTAACCAAGAACGCCTTCAAGAGGAAACACGTTTAAGCCAAGCTCGCCTCATGGAAGAGATTGGGGCCTCCCGAATAGCTATGGATGAACACGCATAAGCCAATGAGAAGCTACGAAAGACCAACGAGGAGCTGCAGAGGGACTTGCGTCGACAGGGTCGTCGTCCCACCCAGGAACGTTCCTTAGACTTGTCATCGAGAGATGACCCCAAGTCGTTATCTCAACAAATTATGGAAGAGCTCGTGCCGCCCCATTATATCACATCCAAGATCGCCCTTTT
>Ga0123342_1002227_pt1 | contig 32341 bp, 13 predicted proteins | sample Turbeawhitnodule_FD_89960 | JGI IMG/M metagenome (GOLD analysis project Ga0123342, IMG submission 89960) | Root nodule microbial communities of legume samples collected from Mexico - Turtle bean Mexico white nodule | ecosystem: Host-associated > Plants > Roots > Nodule | place: Mexico: Nepantla... | reverse complement strand
TATATATATATATAATTTAAGAATATATTTATACTTGAATATCAATAGAGGAGGTGTAGAACTCCCAAAAACAAAAGGTTGTATACTTATATAAAATAATAATTATTAAATAAATATTATACTATTAAAATATTTAAGAATAATCTATTATATAAAAATATAATTATTATGTTATAAATATTATAATAATATTTAATTATTAAAGTAAAAAAAAATAATGTAAGTAATTATGTTTTGGACATAATAGATTAAGACGTATATATAAGTATTTATGTTTTTAATAAAATAATAATATTTAGTAATTGAAATATATTAAAATAAAAATATCAATAAAAAATTATTTATTTCCTTTTTCCCTTATTCATGTATTTTTTTTTTTACTTTCTCGTTTTAAATCCTTTTTCATCTTTTCTTTTTCCTTTCGCGCTTATTACACTTAAAATGTAAAGTTTTTTTTCTGATATGAAATTTTAAGAAAATTGACGTAACACTCGACAAATTTACTGCATACACGGTAGGTTGTATAATTAATGCAAGACGTATTTTCTTTAATATTATTACTGTTTTAACACGTGGCATATGTGATAAATATTTGTTTTTGTAAACATATAAATTATAATAATAATAATAATAATACTTTTAATATATAATTAAATATAAATTTATTTTTAGTTTTTGAAATATTGTTTTTTGAGGCAGAGATAAAATTAATGAAGATAAAACAAAAGTAGTTGAAATGTTTCCAGAAGAAAAAAACCATACCTGTTGCAACAATGGTGTGTAATAATTTCATATGTGGAGAAAACAATAGCCTTATTTAATATATTTCATATTTTAAGAAATAATAAATAATAAATTTGGAAATGTTTGTTCTTCCATTTGAATTTAGTTGTAATGTAAATGCAAAGGTTGGTGTCGGTTAACAAACAAAATAAAGAGTGTCTGCGATATTAAAACAAAAGTTCTTACACATAATAAATAAATGGCTTCATTTGCATTAACTGCATAACAAAAACTTACCCTCTTTCTGAAAACAAAAAAATGCTAATTCAATACCTTAACATCTTTTCACCAAATAAAGTAACACCAATATAACTAAGTGTTCGTAAAAACAACCTAAAATCTTAACAAACTTTAATTTTTACACATTTTTTTTCATTTTTACACATCTGTTTCTCCTAGATTGCAAGTTATAACTCACCAACCAATTAGGTACATCAATTTAGTGTTTCCTTTCACCAAATCCTCTTTAATAAGTTAAAATTACTTTTACTTCTATAAAATAATTTTGTCTTATATTCTTATTTTTCTCTCCTAAAAAAGTTAACTATTAGAGACATTCATTCTATCCACCTATATATAAAAAGGAAAAAGTAATAAATTACACTCATATTTTAAGGATGATGATTAAATTATATTACTTTTTTCCTTTATTTTAATTAAAAAAGTATATGCTCTAATTTTTTTAATTGACTAATTTAGAGTAAAAAAAATCTTATTGTGTACTAACATTCCGTAAAACAAAATTAAAGTTCAAAATTTATATGCTTGTTTGCAATTTTTATCTACATGTTTTGCTTTATTGTATAAAGCTGTAAAGCTTATTTGTGTTGAGTGAAAAGAAGGTAAAACAAATATATTGTAGACACTTATTCTCATTATTACAAGGTAAAGTTTGAAGCATAATAATTTCAATATAGAGAAGCATAAAGTGTCACTATAATGTTATTGGTTCTATACTTCTTTTCGTTAAAAATGTAATTCATTTCATACTCCAATAATAGTATAGTGCAAAGTGTCTTTGATTTAATTTCTTAATAATATTACATTTTATAAAATTACGAAAATAAATTAACATTTTTTTAAAAGCATCGTAATAACACTAGTATCTTAGAAAAATAAAAATAAGACTAAGTACATGTTTAAGAATAATTTAAATCAATTTTTTAAATGAGTCAATTTAAAAACGACCAGGTCCAACAAATTAACGTCACCGTGAAGGTTCAAACACAGCGTAAGTTATTGAAGTTCACGTCCAACCAAAACACACTCTGTAAAAAAAATAAAAAATGTAAATAATTAGTTAAATTATACGCTGGTATAATAAATTTTTATTATTAATATAATTTTGGAATAACCGTTTAAAAATTAATAAATTTATTATAACAAGAATTTTGTGATTATATAATAATATTAATAAAATGACCTTATCGTACACATATTTTTGTCGGAATGTAATTATAACAAAAAATGATAATTAAATAAAATAAAAGTTTAACAAATTGAGATTCTCCGCAGAACACCGGTCATGTATGAATCAGGGAATAGACTTGGTAATTAAACAACAATTAAATAAATAAGCGATTTTTAAAACACATTGATTTATTTATTTGTAAAGTAATAACAAGTTATATTAAAAAAATAGAATAAAAAAATTCAACTAGGAAATAAAAAAATAAATAAAAAATGAAAAAGCAATAATTTCTTATCTTATCGAAAAGCAAGCAACCCCAGAAGACAAACATTACATCAATTAATCATTGTAATTATCTTATCTTAAATATCTAATCAAAAGTCAACACCTTTCCTATGACTTCTCTCTCTGCATATTTTATATTTCATGAAACCCATTAAAAAGTTCTTAACCCATGTTCACCACCACATGATAAAATAAAGTATTATGATTATTAAAAATAAAACCCATTTAGTCCTCACTCATATCATTCTCATCTTTTGTATTGTATTATAATAAAAAAGAAGTATGTTTTTATGAAGAAGTGGTTATTTGAAATTTACTATTTTGATGAATTAATTAAGCACCAATGGGAAAATGAATGGATAATAATAAGACAGAAAGGCAATGGGTGTTGTGATGAAGCAAAGGGTTCTCTTATCCAAGTTGTTAACAAAGCTGGTCCTCCATCTTTTTCCATCATGCCAAGTAACTTTCTTTGACCCTCTCTTTTTTTCTCTCTCTCTGCATTTTCTCTTATCATTACCATTTCCCCATTTTCTATTACCTTCAAACACACACTAAGCAAACCCTTTCTCTCTCTTTATTTCTTTGTTTATTTCTGTTTGGAAGAACAAGACAAAGCTTTTCCTTTAAATTCTTCCTTCAGATCCTTCGCTTATTCTTTTCTCTCCTAACTCGCAACAACACAATTGCTACCACACAGATAAAACCAGAAACGGTGTCGTATTTCGAATAAAACGCCACAATGAGGTGTAAGAAACACTTACCTGACCTCACCAGCACCATCGGCGTTTGCGCTTCGTGTCTCCGCGAACGTCTCCAGCCTCTATTCGCAGCCCAGGCCCTATCTGGAGAAAACGCTGCTCCCCACCGAGAACGAAACCACAAGCCGGAGGAGAAACCCGAGGCGCTCAATTTCCCGCGTTCGGCCTCTCCCTACGTCGCGCGCCGGAAATCCGATTGCGACGGCCACCGTGAGAGGCTGTTTTACGGCACGCCGCAGGCGAAATCCGCCCCGTACGACGGCTGCGCCGCGCCGGAGAAGCGGCGGCACGGCGGAGGAAGGTTCTGGATCCTCTCGCATATCTTCCGCGCCAGATCGCATAAGACGGAGGCCACGCGTCGGGAACCGTGCGAGGAGCGGTCGTCGACGCCGTCGTCGTGGTTCACGATGATGCTCCCCACGCGCCACCACAAAGGCGTCCATACACACAGACGAGGAGTGCGGCGCCCGGATCGAGGACTGTCGCCGTCGACGGCGGTGGATTTCTCCGGGGACGCCGCGCATGATCGGTCCGAATCCGGGAATTCGACTGAGGTTTCGCCTCAGAGACAGAATACGACACCGGCGACGGCACATCGGCGGTCTCGGCTGAGCGGCGGCGGAGCGAAGGGACTGTCGACGAGCATGGCGTTCTGTCTGAGCCCGTTGGTTCGGGCGAATCCGAACCAACATTGGACCAATAATAATAATAATAATAATAAAGGTTTAGGCCAGGAAATGGGTCCGGGTGGGCCCCAGCATATATCCACTGCGGCGACGTTTTGCGCGAACCGATCGCGGAAGCTCGCTGATTTCGGCAGGGGCGCTCACAACCGTTGATTTAGCGGACCGTGGTACGGGCTTGTCTTTTTGTCCGTTTCCGTTTGTAGATTCTTTTTTATTCTATTTTTCTTCCGACAAAACCCGTAATCAATTCTCTTCTCTCTTTGTACAATCCACACACGCCTCATTTCAATTTACAAAACAAAACAAAAAATTTACTATTTTAAACTATGAGTTTCTATTGGGTTTCATACTTTGAGATTCTAGTCACACTTTTCTTAAAAAAGTTCCTTTCATTGTAGGGAGAGTTTAGAAAAAAAATCAAGTTTATTTTACAAAAAAAATGTTATTATAGTTAGATTTTGTTGATTAGTTTATTAGTTAGTGTTAGTTTAATATTGGTAGCACTCAAGTTGATGTAGCAATTAATTTTAATTACATTGTTGTGATTACTCACATTTAACATTTTAATTCAATTGCCATGCTATGTACTCCCCCTAATTTAAGTATTATTTTGTTTTTTTTATTTAAAATAAAGAAGTGTCTATCATTTTCCTTTTGAGATTTTTTTTTTCATTTTTAAATAATGTTATTATGCATGATTGGACTTCAAATTTATATATAAAAGCTTGTAGAGTATTATGTTTAGTTTTTAATGTAATTAAATTACAAGAAATAAAGGTATATATCATTAGACTAAGAAAGAATCGAACCTTCTATTCCAACAAAATCGAATCTTCTATTTTGGAAAATCACATAACCATCATTCATGTACTCTAAAATAACACACAATCTATTGATTCTCTACCTCAACCATATAATCAATACAAATTTCTTTCTAATTTTTTCAAAAATATTTAAATAACCCTTTTTGTAAACTAGTTTATAAGTTTTTGAAATAAATTTAGTTTATGAAAAAAAATTACAAAACGGTTTTAATTATGCTCGTCTTAAGACTATCTAGTAAAAAATATAGTTCATCATTAAATAATAAATGGTGTCAACAAAACCTAATCCATTTTATGAATTTTTATAACCTACCCTCAAACTTACTTTTATAGCTATACCCATTAATCACCTATTTGCTAAGGAAGAAAAAGCATTCCAAATTGAATAGTTTTGTTTCATGAAACATTTGGCAATTTGGTGGCATTGAATTGGATAGATAGGTGAAGAGAGATGAACAATGCATAGGGTTGAGACTCGGAAAGTGCTTAATTAATATTTAGCCCTTACTTTCTGTGTGCATTATTACTCTCAACATTTAGCTCACACTTTGGTGTGTAGACTATGGTGTGCTACACATAATGTTGGCCAAACTTCAAACAAAGTAGAGAGAAATTAATGAAGAGAACTTTTTCTTTATAAAAACATTGCTCAAATAATTAGGTTTTCAATTTAAAGTAGTGAGTAATTTACCCACATTATGTAGTACCAATTTAAGCTCTTAGGTAAATGCATTTATGTATAAAGAGTGTTCAATATTTATTAAGTGAATGGAGTTTTTTTTTGCATGAGTGAGTCCAATGTGTCTTGGAGGTATCATCTCTCTCCAAGTTAAAGGGTTGCACACTCTAAACCTTAAAGACTAAGGTTGTGTTTGGATTAAAACTATTAAAATACTTTCACCAATTTAATGTATATTTCTGAATTCCAATGAATAAAATAAAAAAATATTATTTTGAAAGTCATGGTATTTTCTTAACTCTCTCAACATGCCTTAATAATGCTTTTTTTATGAGTTTTTTGTATAAAAAATTTTAGAAAAGAAAAATAAGAAAAAAATTAATAAAATTCTTTATATATTAAAATTAACTTACGTACAAGTTAAAAATAAATAAAAAATAAAAAATCTATATGAGAGAATTTATACAAATTAAATTGTAGAAAATTAATTTTAATTTTTCTCTTATTTTTTTCTAAAATTGTTTATGAAGAAATTGCGATACATCGTTTCTATATCTTGTAATGGGTTCTTAGCTTTTGGGCCTTTCTAAATTTTTGAGAAATTTGGACCTTCAGAAATTGCCCTCCAAGTTACGGACTTTTGGTTCTGAAAATAGGCAAATTCTTCCTGCACCTCACCAATTATGACCTGCACCTAATCTACTTACGAATTTCCAAAATTATTCTTCACTTCGGATTTGAAAATCAAAAGTTCAAAAAATACCTTATGAAAAAACAAATACATAATAGATTATTGTGTTCCAGAAATGAAATTTCATAATAGAATTCAAAATTAAAAATCTTATTTTGAAAAAGCAAATCCAAAATGCAAAAAATACATTCTGAAAAATATTCCAGAAAAAACAAAATCTGAAAATACATTTCAGAAAAAAAAATTATGAAATTCAAAAAATATTTCGAAAATCCAAATCCAAAAATATGTTCCAGAGATTCAGAAAATATGAGTATTTTTGTCATTTCAAATGTAAATAGGAAGTAATTGCCCAAAAAATATTATATTCTGAACATTTTTCCTACACCCTCATAAATTTTAAAATTACCACTTTGTCCTTCTTATATTAAATGGTAATGAATATTTTTATTCTTCCTTCTTTTGGAGAGGAGGTGTTGAGAGAAAGATTTTGACACACCAATTAGTTGAGCATAATATCAATATAATATGGAGTTTGAGTATTATTGTGTTTGGTTTTGGTTTCAAACATTTGAGCTTTTGAATTGGAGTTTCTTTTATTACGTAATTTATAACTTTTTTAATTACACAATTCAGAAATCCTATAAATTGTGTAATCTATATAAAGGAAAATTAATTTCTTCTAAATTATTACACAATCCATAATAATAATTTGGCTTTAGAAATTGTGTTATAGACTATATAATTCAAAATACAGATTTAAAATTCTAAACAAAGTGAGAACAACAATAAAACAATTCAATAAAAAAATAAAGATAAGAAATATAAAAATATAACATAATATCAGACACAAAATAGATATATCACTACGAGAAAAATATGAAATAAAAATCAATTTTAAAGACAAAAAATAATTAGTTGTTATAGTAACTAAATTAAAGATCATTTTAGAAACTAAAAAAAATGGTTTCTAAATTAGTTTATAGTATGGTTAGATGATTTCTAAATACCAAGGTTTTAATGATCAATTATTTAGTTTCTAAATTTGGTAGCAAAAACTTTGGTTGCTAATTAGATACCAATTTAGAAATCATTTAACAATAATAAAAACTAATTAAAAAAAACAATTTTTTTTAGTCTCTACAATAGTCTATATTTTAGTCACTATAACAACTAATTATTTTTTGTCTTTAAAAATTAGTTTCTATTTCATGATTTTTCTTGTAATATATATATAAATATATACTGCAAGAAACTAAAATATGGAATACTAGTTGTCTTTTTATATCAATAAAGTGGAGAAGGAAACACCTTTCACTTATGGATATTTATCAATTTTTAAAATAATTTTTTTATCTTTTATAAAATAATTTTTGGATCATTTGTATTAGAAATATTATAGAACAAGCTTTTTTATAATTTTCATAATACTAGTAGAATTTAGAACATGCTTTACAGAATATGAAATACATTTTAGAATAAGCTTTCTTTTTCAAAACATACATAATACTTTCCAGAACTAGCTTTCTATAATAATTTTTCTGAAACACATGAAATACATTCTCAAACAAATATTTTAAACAAGCTTTGTTGAACATATATGATAGTTTATGGAATGAGTTTTCCAAAATTTATTTTCCAGAATGAACTTCCTCTTATTCTTCTTCCTCTCAAAAAGTAAAATGGAGAACGCAAATATGCAATGACGATGATGACAACAATAGTGACGGTGACATGGTGCAATGAGGGAGGATGTATTTGTCTTTTACTTTTTATTAAGGTGTAGTTAGTAATAATGGGAGTGCAGAAAAAATGCCATTTATAAGACTAAAAAGCCCAAATTTTATTAATACATCTATAGACTAAGACCTTCAGGAGTGCAATCTCCCAACACATCACAAGGATAAACTCTACTAGGATAAACTTCTCCATAAAAAATTTATGAGAAAAAAATGGAAAGAAAAAATAAATAATTTTCAAAATAAGTTTAAATTAATTTATGTATACATTAATTTATATAAATCATATTTGTAACTTATCTAATCTATTGTTTTTACTTTTTGTATAAGCTAGTTTTACTTATGAAGAAGTTAATTTTATTTTTTCTTCTCAAAGTTTATATGAAAAATTAATTCGAAGGTATATTTGGAAGAACTTCTTTGTGAGAAGCTTTACAAGAAAAAATAAAAATAAAAATAAACTTATACAATTTTTAATTTGGAGATACTCTATCATACAACTTTTTGAAATTTTACTTTTAATAATTATGTATAAATTAATTTTATCTTATGAAAAAGTAATTTTTTTAATATTTTTTCTTTTAAAAACTTGCTCAAATATTATATTATGGTTAATCCTTGATGGTAAACCTTTTTCTTTATAATAAACTAACCCATTTGTTGCAATTATTTGTTCTAATTATTTTACTAATATCTTATGTACTAATCTCTTATGATTCTCTTTTCTAAGTTTTTCCATCCTCTTCTACCATATTGATTTCAATGCCTATTATTTAATCAGAAATTTTATTAAAATGGTGTAATTTTTTACACTGATTTTACAAAAATGGGTAGTTTCAAAAAATATAACAAAAATGGGTAAGTCTACTTCAAGGACACATAATGTTGGCCAAACTTAAAACAAAGAAGAGAGAAATTAATGAAAAGAACTTTTTCTTTATAAAATATTTGCTCAAATAATTAGGTTTTCAATTTAAAGTAGTGAGTAATTTACCCACATTATGTAGTACCAATTTAAGCTCTTAGATAAATGCATTTATGTATAAATAGTGTTCAATATTGATTAATTTAAATAATAAAATATTTAAATTATTTAATAATAATGTAAAATTATAAATTTGAATCTTACACTATGCATACGAGGAACATAATTTTTACTAGAATAAATGCTTTTAACTTTTCCTTAGGGTTTTTTTCCTGCCAAAGCATTCAAACCAAATCTCTCAAATAAAGTTCTCACAACTAAACTTTGTGCTTGCTTTTATATATATATATATATATATATATATATATATATATATATATATATATATATATTATATAAAAACACGCGCAATAAAAGAAAAAAAAAAGTTGAAAATATCTTAAAAAAAATATATTCTTTTATAAAAAAAATATTTTGTGTAGTAATTAAATAACTTTATCACACACCTTCTAATCCAATAATAAACATTTGAGTACCTTATTGGACATTCGTGTGGCCTAACAAACTGCTCAGATCTCAAAAACTTTATTCCTCTTTCTGAATCAATGCATACACTATTTAATAATAATTTATCCTTTATGCAATCATATTCTTAATTTTCTTCATTTTTCTTGCAAAAAATATATTCAATAAAATGGGTTATGCATTCAAAATTTTCAGGAATTCTAGTGGTTACAAAAAATAATAAATGATTTATACTAATAAGTTAATTAAAAAGTAAACAATAAAAGATGGGTAAAAGAAAGTTAAAAATATTACTTTCATAACTACATAGCGTGTTTTGGTCTATATAATTTTTTAAAACTATTTCATTTTTAAAAAAAATAATTTTTTTAAAGTCTAATTCAAATTATAAAACCAATTTATAAGATGAGGTCTGCACACACTTATAAATTATAAATTTTTTTATCTCTAGTCGATGTGAAATCTCCAGCATCCTCCTCACACGGTGATCTACCAACTCATGCGAAAGACTATATATTAACGGGTGGTCTGATAAATCCAACAAACACTCAATAATAGACTCTAAATGATTATGATACCATATTAAGAAATAGATTTAAGTTTAACTCAATCTCACAAAATCAATTTAGAATGCAATATTTATAATTAATTATTAAAAAAAGTTATACTAATAAGTTAATAAAAAAGTAAATATAAAAATGGATAAAAATATTGCTTTGAAAATTGGATATTGAAAGACGAAAATTGGATATTGAAAGACAAAAAATTTAGAATTGTGATTTGAATTTATATAGTTTTAAAATTATTTCTTTTTAAAAAAAATTATAATTATAATTTAATGTATGACTGTGAATATAAAAAATATATATTAATTAATTTGGAGAGAGAGGAAAAGAAAAAGGGAAAAATTGGATATGAAACGGAGGCGCGTGCTGGTGCCACCCTAGAAAGTGGGGAATATATTAGAAAATTGCATGACACGAGGGTGACGACCATCATAACCTCACCTCAATCACAATTATGCTGTTTCACTCAACCCACTCTCTCTTCATTCTTTTCCAAATCAAATTTTAATCAATTTTATACCCTTTAATTAAGTTTTCATTAATATTTTATTTTATTAAATATTTTTATTTGCTTTTTTTTTTGTAGTCAACGTAGTTTTTTTTTATTTTATTTTAATTCACTCATCAATTTGTTTCTTTTCTCTTTAAAACTATTTTTAAATATAACTATCTCTTCCACGTTATGTAATTGTTAACTTTTGTATCATCCACTTTTTTAATATTTCTCAATATCTCATATAATACTTCAATTAATCATTGATTGATGTCATCATTGGCCATGTAAAAAATAATTTTAGTTAATTATGATTTTGGACGGTTCCAAACCCAGGATTTTGCCCCAAGATCCATTCGATCAATTAACAAACCATTTTAATATAAGGAATGATGGAAAAGTGTTTATGTCATTTGACAAGGGTAGGTTCGATTAATATAACTCTTTCTTATTAAACAAATGTTGAAAATATATATAAGGCTTAATTATGTTTTTGTTTTAAAAATATAATTAATATAAAAATTGCAAGATCTAAATCATAAAAGGACCCACCATTTTTATATGTGATTTTTATATGTGGTTCTTATGAACCCACCCAATGTTTGGAATTTTATTTTTGTTTTTTGTGGAATGACTTATGGTGAGGGTTTAGGGTTTCATATTATAGAAAGATAAAAAATATTATCTCCTTTTTATCATACCTTAGACGTAAAATTATGAATGAGAATGATTATACACATACGTACGCATGCACAATGCATTCATAAGTCTTTTGGAGAAATGAATAAAAGTTATTAAAATTAAGAAAATCACGTCCCATTAATGTTTATTATTCTCACCCTTATTGGAAAGAGTCAAAAAAATGTTAACCATGGAAATTGTATGATTTGGCGTTTTCAAAAGAATAAATTAAAAACGACTTGAAATTCTCTTTTGGATCAAATTTTCCACTAAAATTACTTTATTTTATCAAATCAAGTTAAGGAAACTTCTTCCTGCACCTCTACAAATTTCTTCCTGCACCCCTTCACTTTCAGAAAAGACTGTTTTGCCTCCTTTAACAAATAACTTCCAGATTGTTCTTTCCGAAACATGTTTTATGAATTCCAGAATTATAAATCTGGAAATAAAATAAAAAATGTGTTTCGGACAAGATATTCCAGAATGATTTTTTGTCTTATGGATTTTTTATTTTGAAAATATCTTTGGCTTATGGAATCACTATTCTGAAAACACCTGTGAAAGAATAATTTCGGTATTTTTTAAGAATGTAAGGGTGCAGGAAGAAAGTGTAGAGGTGCAGGAAGAAACACCCTCAAGTTAATTACTTAATTTTTTTGTAAACTAATTCAGTTCCAGTTCTAAATTAAACTGTTTTAAGTACAAAAACATGGACTCTTCTCATATTTTGCATTTTTCTTATGGAAATTTTTACCTTCCAAAAGCCTTTTTCTTCCTGGTTCTTTTAAGTTGAACAAACAGAACAAGAAAGTATTGGCAATTTCTCCCTCCACCATATCAATTTCACCATGCACCCAATCAGTTATAGAAAATGACAAAAATACCCCTTCTAAATGACGAAACTAACCTTACACAAAAATGGAAAAATTATTTTTCAAACTTTTATCTGAAATATTTTGGATTTCAATTTTCCGAACATATTTTTGAATTCTGAAATTTTTTATCTATAATTTATTTTTAGTTTTGTGTTCAGAATTTTTTTTCCAAACATGTATTTTTTTATTTCTCAATTATAATTATTATTTTGGATTTTTTAATTTGGAATAAGGGTATTTTTGGAAATTTAAAAAATTGATATGGTGGAGGTTAAAAAATTGATATGGTGCAGGAGGGTAGTTTTGGAAATTTAGAAAATTGATATGGTGGAGGTTAAAATTGATATGGTGCAGGAAGAATTTGCCGAAAGTATTTGATACTGGCCCAAAGCTAATTTCTTTTTACAGCCCAAATTTACATCTTATACTACAATATTTTTTAAAGTACCTATTTTACCCTTTGAGAATTACATGTTTATGAACCTCCCATATCTTCATTTTCTTGCACTTTTTTCTACTGCTTTTGTCGCTACTCTTTGGTCTTACTGATGCTTTGGACATCAAAATCAAGGTTTGTAGAGATCTGAAAGTTTTTCAAATTGATCAATTTGTAACTATTTTACCTCATACTATATCATCTACTAGAATATAAATTTGGAACTGAAAATGATATTTTAAATAATACAATACAATTTTAATTGTATGAAGGTGTAGTTTATGAATAAGAGTTAATATGATTGAGAAGTGTCACTCATTTATGTTGCGATTGTATGAAGGTGTAGTTTATGAATAAGAGTTAATATGATTGAGAAGTGTCACTCATTTATGTTGCGAATGAACGAGAACTTTTGACAGGGTGTTCGATAGGTAACATTTTACCATGATGTATATGTGGACGATACTCGTTATTATGACCTCAACAAAAATGTAGTAAACGGAAAACTTGTGACGCTGAATGTCGATGATGATGTTGTCATGGAAGAGAATAAAGTCGATCGTATTGAGCCGACCAAGCCGGAATCGTAAGGTTGAGATTAATATAACTTAACCTGAATTCAGATTCGGATTATGAATTATTTGTGTTTATTTAAAATAATATAATATTTATTATCTTTCAAAAAAATAGATTTAAAATTTTAGAGTAAAATGTCAAATGAAATTGATACATTGTTCCATATGTAATTTTTAAATAAAATTTAAGTCAACGGACTAATTAAAAATAATATTAAAATAGATTTTGAAATGTACCATTTAGAAATTTATTGTGAATTATATAATTCAGAATCTATAAATATAATAAAAAATTCATTTTAAATTATGTAATTCAAAATTTATAAATAAAAATACATTTTATATTGTACAATAAAATTATATTTTAAATTGTATAATAAAAATATATTTTTAATTTATATAATTCAAAATTTTGAGCAGTAGAAAATTTAGATTTTTCTAAGAGCCTGTTACATGAATATGAAGTAAAAAAAACAGACTACAAAACAACCTTATTAACTATAAGATTTATAAAACGGATTATAAACAACAAAATTGCTTTTTACTAAAGTTGAACCAATAATAAAACTTTGAAACAGATTATCATAAACGTTAGTCTAACTTGGTAATGTCACCTACAGAGAAATATAAATTTATAGTGATTAAAATAATATATTTTTACAATAATTAAAATTAAAATAAATTAAAAAAGCAAAACGAAAATAATCTATAAAAAGAGTAGTTTTTGAAATTTATAAAAAAGTATTCTTAACAAACACAGTTTAATTTTTAGTTCTTTTCTTAACCAATTTCACCTTTTTCTTCTTGTTTCTTTAGCTTCTTATCCGATTTTTATTCAAGCTAGTTCTATGATTTTAAGTTAAATATATTTTAGGATGTTTTTGGAAGAACTTAATTACATTTTTTTTATAATCATCTTAGGGTATAAAATAGTTGTGAAGTGTTTGAAAGAGTTTATGAAAATAGTTCATGACATGTATAAGTTATTTTAAACTTATTTAAATAAATTCTCCAAAGTAACTTGTAAAACAACTTACAACTTATACAAAACAAATTTACTTTTCTTTTCTGTTACAAAAACAATTTGTAGATAAATATTTACATGATCAATACTTATTCAATAAAAACTTGTTTAAATAAACAGCTCTTCAATCCCTATAAAATAAAGACACAAACAAATAAAAAGACTAAAATAAAACTAAAACGTAATGTTATAGAAACAAAAAGGCTATTCCAACCATTAATTTATGGCAAATGCACCAACACTTTTGAATCTACACCCAACACAATTTCAAAAATTCCAAAAATACCCTTTATTCCCGAAATAAAAATCTAGAATTAAAAATAATGCATTCCGTAAAAATAAATTCAGAAGAAATTTGTGTGTTTTGGATATAAAAATCTATAAAAAAAATCAAAATCTCATTCCAGATAAAAAAATCCAGAACTGAAAATAATACATTCTGGAAATATTTATCCGGAAGAGGTTATTGTATTTCAGAAAAGGGGGTGGGAATGTAATTTCATATGTACCCCATTTTTTTAAGGGTATTTTCGGTTTTTCCCCTGGGGTGCCAGTGATATGGTGCAGGAATAAATTGCCTTAATTTATTTTTTCTTCCTGCACCTGTCAAAATTCTCTCTGCACCCCATCAACTTTGAAAAAGACTGTTTTACCCTTTAAATGACTTTCTACTTATCTTTTCTGGAAGCTTTATCTGGAATGTATTTTTCCAGAATAATTTTTAGGGAATCTGATCCAAATAGATAAAATATTAAAAAATTATTAAAATAGGTAAATAGTGTTAAGATGATACAACTTAAGTTAAAATCACTCATGTTTTTATTTAAAATTTTATTTATTTATAATTAATATGTGAAATTGTTCATGTTTGTTAAAAAAAATCCATATTAGTTCTAATAAATAATTCATTTTCCACCATTACACCAAGAAAAATGAAAATGAAATATAACTCTCTTGAAGTAATTTGATTATTTTATATATTTGGTTTCACAACACTTGTTTTAATACATGTTTGTAGGGTGAAGAAAAATCCCTCCCTACAACTCATAAGTCTAGAATTCTCAAAACAAATTCACAAGAATATGCAACAAATAATCCTAAAGATTCATTATTACACACATATATATAAATATATAGATATAGAGAGAGAGGGAGAAAGAGAGAGGGAGGGAGACCTCAAAGACCACCTTTTTTTTTATCTAATCCACCATCTTAATACCTGAAAGCTGTTTGGTTGAACTAAATGACTGAAGTATTTGAACATGGTGAGTCATTTAGCATGTAACTTGGATCTAATTTAGCAATGAAATGGTGCTGGTGAAAGCCAAAAATTTATGAACTAAACATGAATTTATTTAATTTAGCCTAAAACTATATCTATGCTAAAACTTAAAGTGGCAAGATAGAGAACTGGGCAATGTTTCCCAAGTTCCAAATGTAAGCTTTCAGTACAAAAATGTCACTGTGAAGCCACTTGACTCCCTGAGTCGTTGCAAGCTTCTATCTTCAATCCTTTCCTCTGCCGACCATAATCTGTTGACAACCTGAAACAAGAAAATTCACAACCATCATACCCTTTTGCCAAATGCCAAAACTACTTCTCGTAATTGATGAAATGTTTGTCTTGATTCCTGTGGACAAATCAGGTTTAGGATATATTTCGTAAAGGGAATGCGTGTACTGATAAATTGGTTATTTTATGATTTATTCATAGAGAATCATTTCATTGGTATAATAAGTTTTTATCTGTTCTGTTTTTAGAATTTTTTATAAATAGATAAAGTCTACCTATGTATCGTTTTTGTTAACATATGGGTTTTGGTCTAGTCCCCCATATTTTTTTTATAATAATACTTTTTTTTCATGTGATAGCAGATTATTGTTGTTACTTGAGGTTTCAGCCTAACTAAGTTGCATAGTGATACTTAACATAAAAAATTTTATAAAAAAAATGTCAAAACTACTATTCAACTTTTACACCTTAGAAAATATCATAATCATTCATTAGGTGATGTTAAAAGTTATGTCCAACACAATTTATGGCTACAGAAAATAGAAGCACTACTAGTGTCATCCATAATGAGTTAGTAAAGTTTGTTATTGAATTTTGTAAAAAGGGAGTCATGATCACATACGCTAACTGCAAAGAAGTATCTGAATGATCATTTTCCTCTGAAGCACAATTGAAAAGAGATTTTGAACTGTTCTTGGAAAAACTCCTATCCAAAGAACTGAATTCAAGGAACTGTGTCTTTGTTTTATTTTGTATCTCCTCAAGCTGTTTACAGTTCAAATTAAAGATGAGTAAGAAGATAGAGTGTTTCCAGATTTCAAAGGCTAATTTGAGATGATTCATGGTTCTTACCTGTTTGCGCAGAACTTCATTTTCCAGCACAGCTTTCTGCTCCTGCAGAGATACATTTGGAAAACTTGTTAAAATATAAATCATGAAAAGAAAGGTGTGTTTGAAAATCTCTTCCATTAGAGTATAGTCAATTATTTTTCTACAAACATTTGCAAAATAGCTTATTTTATTTCAAAACAGCTTTAATGCCAAAACTATTAATGCATTTTGCATCTATTAGATTTTAAATCTAGTTTTGTTGTGGAATGTAAATGAGATGAAAATTGTAAGGAGAACCATGTACCTGTATCCTGGACCTCCTAAGCTGTTCTACAAGTACTTGTTCCTGAAACATTATATTTTGAGGAATAAGATTAATCACAGCATATCCATATATTAGCAAGTCTTGACCTGAAGAACTGAAAACAAGTGTTACTCAACCTATGAACAAGTTTATGAAACATAGCAGGCAACTATGAAAATGCTACAGTTGGAGTATGAAGCCAGATGTGCTATTTTTAATGTCATACAATTTAAACCATTTATACTAAACATAAATACTCAAAAATGAAAAAATAAATAAGAAATTCATGACAAATAGTAAGATATAGTTTACACTCATAGTCACTATCAATCTAGGATCAATAAGAACTCAGTAATGAAATCAACATTATTTAAATTTTGAAGGTTATTATACTTTGATAGTGTTGCCATAACAAGCAAAAAACTGCTCTTATGGCCATTATTTGAATCCATAGCAGCCAAAGGCCACTCTGCTAAGCTATAATAAGGAAATGCATCACTGTGGTCAATTGCCCTTAGAGGGATCAAACTCTTGATTTGCAATTGTTCAAATTAATGAGTTTTGTAATGTTTTCTCTTCCAGAAATACAAAGGTTAACCTTTTAATATCAAAATGCTTGAATGTGCTCTACAATAATGTCTGAATATGACCATATTAACATGTATGAAATAGTATACAGAAAATCTTGTAAGGATTAAGGAAATTACAAATCAAAATAATACAATCAATTACACCACTGTTGGTATTTGATCTCGCTACCTTTTTTTCTTTGACAGCTAGTATCCCTTCACTCAGTTGATTTTCTAGGTGCTGCAATTCCTTAAGGCTCAACCCATCAAGCTCCTTACCCATCATATTTCTACACAATTTGAGAATGTTATCAGAAAAAAAATTGGACTCAGATTCTGAAGAAAAATAAGCAACAAGATAGATAGAAAACACAGTGAGGTAGTATTATTATTGGGTCATTTCATTGAGGTATTTCACTAATGATTGTATCAGTCAGTTGCAATAGCATTGCTGATTACATATATAAAGTGTCAGTGAAACTTACAAGTATGCCGATCGAAGCTTTGTTATTTCATCCTTCAAAAGGTTAGTATCAGGCTCCATAACCATAACCTATTTAAAAGTATGAACAATAATACTTCAAATATACTGTGAAAAATGAACTTAAAAGGTTAGGGGTTTACTAAAAAAGGTGTGATGTTTTAAGATATTAGAGGGACAGTATCAAATACATCTTTTGGGGGCACATCAATAGGTTGCTCTGCAGAATCCAATTCTGTCCCTTTGCTATACCTTGAAATGGAATGTTCCATGCTACATAAATGAAATAAGATTCATTTAGTCATTGAAAATATAAGCCTCAGATGGATCATATAAACAGTTACAAGAAGAGTAAGAGCATTTGAAAGTTGCTAAAAAGTTCATCATGAGCTTGGACTTGCAAATTACCATTATATTTGATGGAACAAAATCTTCTATCACAATCCTGGCCTTGCATTCAAAAAATGACATCTAAGTTTTAGAAGAAAACTAAAAGATAGGTTTTATTGTTCCCATATTTAGTTCAGCTAAATTTTGGAGAAATAATTACTTATTTTTAGAATACCCTCAGGAAGCTCTCTAAATAAGTTAGTCTAAACATGGCTAATTGTCAATAACTGATTAAGAAGGCAGAATTTGAGACTACAAAAGAAATCAACAGAAAATGCAGACCCTAATGTGATGGTTACTACTATAGATTTCTTTTGGCAGTAGGAATCTAGAATAGCACAAGATGGGATTCTTCAACTCATCAAAGCAGATACATGTGAACAGTTCATTTTCAGTATTTGCTTTTTCGCTGATCCCATAGACACAAAATGCAAGTATAATTCAACATCTACCCCAACCAATCTCTTTTTCTATCATTGCAGAGTTAATTTTCTTTAACAAGTTTTCTGTTAATTAATCTCACCATTCACATCTTCTTCAAAAGATAATTCATCAGAACCACACCTCTATCTTAAACCTTACAAAAATCTAAATTCAATCATTGGTGTGATATCCACATTTTTTTCATCTTAACAAAACCATGGTTCTCCCTTATAAACACTTAAATGGTTCTCCAAAATAAAGAACAGCAAATCTGTTGTTTACTTGGTCCACAAGTATCATCACCCCCAGACAACTTTCTTAAAAAAAACAAAAAAAAAACTAATTATCTAGCAAGACTACCTCATCCTAAAAACAAACAAAATCCTGAAAAGAACCATTCTTATATGTGAAAGGTTTCAAGTTTCAACAAAAGGCTTCAAAGGGGTGAAGCAAGCAAGCACCTTGTGTTTGAAAACTCATAAAGCTTGCCAGTGCTAGAGAATATGATGACAGCAACCTCAGCATCACATAGAACAGACAATTCTCTGGCTTTCTTCAGCAAACCATTCCTCCTCTTGGAAAAGGTAACCTGTCTGCTGTTCAAATTCTCAATTTTCTTAATCTCAATCTTCCCCCTCCCCATGTCTTTTACTCTTCCTCTCACAAAGATCCTTCCTTTATTATCCTTCCTCACCAAACACTGAACCCAGCAGCATTCAGAATAAGAGGGGAAAGATGGGCATGAAAAGAAGGACCCCAAAAGAGGTTCTTTATTTATATGCAAGCCACACAGCACACACAAAATAAAAAAGCACAACTATTTTGTTGTTGGAGGGGATTGGGATTTTGCAGAGACCTCCAAAGATGGAAAGAGTGACCAAAATTAGAGTCTTGGGAGAAAAGTGACAGATGGATTACTATGTGTGGCAATGATCCTAATATGGGATACTATTTGCTTGGGGAGTAGGTAATCGCCACTTCTAGGGACTTTTTCCTCATACAATGTTACTTTATGTTTGGATGGTACTAGGAATTCCAACCATCTTCATGATGTTTCTTTTCATCTAAATAAACATTTTTTTTAAGGATAATATTTTTCTTCCTTCAAAACACAATAACATCTTTTTCTAACTATTCTCAACCAAAATAAGGGTTTGGTAAAATCTATTCTGAGGTGGGAATCCCAGATTTGATCTTTCAATTTTGTTTTGATTTAAATTTCTAATTTTGATGCACTCATGGTGAGAAATATATGGCAGTATTTAGTATTTTATGAGATTTTATATAAAGATTTCACTATATATGGATTTTAAATAAAGTGATTAAGTAAATTATTTACAAAAAAATTATTACTCCTTCAATCAAGTACTGAAACAAGATTAGAAAGGAGTGTAGGCAAGTTTTAGAATAGCATTGATTAAAATAAACTTTCCTTTATTTACTCTTAAAATATATCTGTAAGTTGCCATATTTCAATTTACTTATATTGGTAAATCAAGCAATTATGATTTATTTTTTAAATTTAAAAAGTAGTGTCACAAATAGAAAACATGATCATATTTGACAATGACTAGTGCTCTTATTATTCCATTACTGGTAAGAAGACATCATAACTTTATTTATCATCATTGTTAATTATGGAAGTTTTCTGCTTGAAGGGTGTTTTTCCTAAAAGAAGGATATTTCTGTATCATAAATCATATTCTTCTAGATTTTTAAATTGATTATTAAAAATACTTTATTTCCAATATTCGACCTCTTTTTATTTAAATTATTATTTTATGCTGTGGAAAATATCAAGATTATAGCATATTTGGAGACTATTCATTCAATAAGTTTTTAAGATGTTAAAGGTGAGTTATTAACAGGAAGCAGTTATATTTTGATTTTTTGTGTGATATATCGGAGTTCATATATTTTTAGATGCTTTGTATTTAAGGTTTTTTTAAATAATTATATCAATAAAAGGGAAAGGCTTACGTACATTTTAGGTTTTATAAAATGAAGAAAATGAAATTATTTTTTATCTTACTTTTATTATTATGTGAACTAATTAATTATTCTTGTACAGAAAGAAACTAACAAATTACTTTTGTGTTTTAGAAAAATTATGTGATAATCTTGGTTTATGTTGTTTCATTTCCTGTTGTGATATTTTAAAAATATTTCTAAATTTATATAAAGTTATATGTATATAAACCATAATAATAAAATACCACAAAATTTAAACAAAATGAAAAATTTTATTTATTTATATTTATATATAGTTAATTTATAATTTTTAAATCAAATTATTTATACAATCAATAAAAGTTGTTGAGTTATATTTTAATAATATTCAATCATCAAAAAGTGACTTGGAAATATTGGAATCATTAGAGTAGTTGCTTTATATATTATGCTAAACAATGTGTTGTGATTTTTTTATATTTTTTTATCAACTAAAAATAAATAAAATAAAATGAGATATTTATGAGTGTCTCAATTCTTATAAAAAAAAACTCAAAATAAGTTTTCTAACACCCTACTACTAAGGATCCAACAAACACTACACTAGAAATCAAAATAATAAACCAGATCAAGATATAGAAACCCAACAAATACAATTAAATCAACCCACCAAAGATATCACACCCTCAATATAGGACATACATCCAACAACTAAATAAGATCTTTGCCAGCAGGCTGAAGTGCTAAAACCAAGTGCCAAATTCGACAAATTCATCCTACAAGAAGAAAATGTAAACCAAAAATAACCCACCAAATAGAACACACTCTTAATACTGGACATAACATCCAACAACTAAACAATGTCTTCTCAACAGGCTGAAGTGCGTCGAATAACCAAGTGTCAACAACAACAAATCGATCTTAAAAGGAGGATACAAAAATCAGAGATAACCTGTAAAAAGCACACAACAACTTCTCAAATTGGAAAAATCAATAACCAAAAACACCACATATCAATCTTCTAAAGCTCATACACCATAAAGATTCTAACACCAGATTGAGAAACATAAATCAAATACACTTTCCTTTACTGCAATCCAAGAACAAAATCATCAACCTTACCCTGCCAAGTAGAAAAAACCAAGAAAACCTGCACAAACACACCATACCTTCCAAACCTAGACAAAAAAGTAAACAAGAAACACCAAATATCAATCTTTCAAATACATCATATAACATTAAGGTTACAAACACTTGTCTGTAAGTAGAAAAAATTAGTCACACTTTTTTTACTTATTTAAGTAAATTTGCTCAAAGAAATTCATAATAAATAAAATTTAATTTCTTACATACATTAAGGAAGACAAGTCTTAAAACAATAATTTTGTAAGAGATTGTGTTTTAAAATGGGTTATTTATTCATAAAATTACTTTATAATATGTATATGTATATAATATATCTTAGAAATAGTTATTAAATAGAAATTTGATTATTTTTTATAACTTTTAGATGCACGATTTATTTCTAACTTATGTTAATTATTTCTAAAAAGATTGTGTTAACTATGTAATTTACGAAATAATAACTATTAACAGATTTTTAAAATTTCATAATAAGTTATTATTTTATTTTAATATTGAATTTTTATAAATATTATAATTCAAAAAATTAAAAAATATTGATAATGAAGTGAAAAAATGAGTGAATGAGAAACAGTGTAATTCATAGTTTTCCTTTGGAGTTGGGTTTGATTATTTCTTGTTTGTACCTAACTTTGTTTTTTAAGCCCAATTTTTAATCATTTACATGGATTTGAAAAATACATTTAAATATTTATTTTTATTTGGGTAAATATTTCGGTATGTTTTTATTTCTGCACAAATATTTGTTAAATTTACTTTTTTTTAACCATTGTTTGGTTAATTAGTTTGTTACTAAAAATAAAAAAATATTAATTAATATAATTAAAAAAGTTTCAAATTAAAATAAATATACGTTTTAGGACCTACGTAATTTAAATAATATATTTTTATTTAATATAAACTTAAATTATATATATATATATATATTCAATCATTAATTTACTTTAAAAACTGTATTTATATTAAAAAATATTATTATTTACTTCAACGTTTATAAATTATGTTCTATTTATTCATTTTGATATTATAATTTTAAATGACCATAAAATTATTTATTTAAATATATCACAATTAGGTATTTTATATTTAAAGATAAAAATAATGAAATATACTTTATATATTTTTAAATATGTAATTATTATATATTACACAATTTAAAACTAATGTAAAATAGTTATTCATAATATATTAATTTATTTTGTCACTAAACATTCCTTTCTAATAAGATGATAAATATATAATTATTATAATATAAGATTATATATGATAACTTTCTTTTATAAATAAGAATTAATAATTATTAAAAATATATATATATATATATATATATAATTTATTGTTCATAAAGATGAAAAAAACTTATGTAATTATCTTATTTCTAAAAATATTAAATGTATAACTTAACTGAATACACTTAAAAATAATTTAATTGTTTTAATTATACTTTTTATTTTTTTTACTAAATTAATTATAGTTGATAATAATAATTAAAAATATTAATAAAATGTTACACATTTGGTAACAAAGAAAAACTAAAATAAGATAGAATTACAAGTTCTTAAAAGCACATTGAAGCTAATTATTTTATATTAGTTTTAAGGTTTAATTATGCTTCAAATCCTTATATCAATTTAATCATATTTTGTTTTTTTAAAACTTTTTTATCATTTAGTTTTTTAAATTTCAAAATCTTAGCTAGAGGAATTAAAACAATAAATTTTAAAATTTAGGAAACCAAAATAACAAAAATAAAGAGGGGGAAATGGATATATTATAGAGATCTCAAACATTGAATTCTTCACATTGTGTTGCTGACTTTGTTGAAAAAATAACTCTTCTGATGTAATATAATTGATCCATAGAAGGAAGGTCAAGGGAATGACGTTTTAACAGTCATAAGTAAGATTATAAATTAAAAATACATATTAGAGTGATTAAGTTCCAAGATGTCATTCAGTGGTTATTATGTAGCCTATTGAAAATTGTTAGTTAGTTTGTTTCTTTTAATAGTAATTATTTTCATAAATAATAGCAGCATCTGAGTATCTTATCTCAAATAGAGGTAGGGTGTTCAAATCTCACATAAAAATTCCATTGTAGCTGATAAATAAAGTGCCTGAGGAACACAATTGTATTTTAGCCAAAAATAAGTGAGTGGTTGTTCCAACTTTTTTTTTCCATATAAAAGTAAGCATATGACTGTTGAAATTAAAATTACATCATGTTATGACATTTTTACAGCAATGCCCATTCCATGCCAAGGCTGGTATGGTTTAGTTTATTGAAAATCACCCTAAAAAGTGAGCTTTGAATAATATAGTTTTGGTTTGATGTCATTGTATGAAGAGTCAAATATCTTAATTTGTCTAATGTAGTCTCAATAACGAACTTTGGGTTTAGAAAGAAGATGACCTAATGCATTGAATGTAGACCATGTTAGATTATCCATGTCTATTCCATTCTCCTAATAAACCAACACAGGGACAGAAGACAACAAAGATAGATTCATTGATACAAGACCAAGAACATGCCACGCATTAGTAACAGATAAGAGTCGTTATTGCCCTACTCTCTCTGCTTTACCCCCACAATTTCTTTCGTCTTCTCAAGAAATAGAGGGATATAAGTTTTATTTATTCAAGGACTACTTTTCTATTTAAGATCTTTTCAAAGTCCTTTTTTAAGGTAAGAATTTTGTTCTTACTCAAAAAGTAAAAACATTGGATCCTCCTTTTAAAAGTGTCAAAACGCTTATGGCGTAGTTTGTTGACTCTATCTCGACAAAGGAAGAATCGTTCGTTCAACGTACAAGTTTTGATCAATATCCATTTTAGCACGAATGTAAGGTAAAAACCAAACAGACCAACTAAAGCTAAGATTAAATTGGAAGTGTTAAAATAGGAGAAAAGAGAGATTTTGATGTGAACCCACGTGAAGATTTGAGGAAAAAATAAGAGGGATAGAAGATGTTTAAGCATAGGAAGAATGGAGCAGCACTTGTTAGGGTTCTTGGCTTCTACAAAGAGAAGAAGATCATCTAGCCAATTAGGTAAAAGGAACCAATCTCACTGTAGCTATTCTACCACTGTTCATGTGTTCAAAATGAAATTTCATATGTGCCAAGTTATCACAAAGTTAATGACGTCAAAGACAATCTAACAATAAAAGGGACCAATCTCACTCTAGCAATTCTACCACTGTACATGTGTTCAAAATGAAATTTCATGTGTGCCAAGTCATCACTCACTTAATGACGTCAAGGAAAATCTAATAAAAGGGGCCACGTTGAGTCATTTTTTAAAAAAAAGTTGGTATCACATTAAACAAATTAAAATCTCAAGTGAGGAATTGATTTTTGACCCTTTAGGGACGACAAGTGGTCTTAAACCTATAGTTTTTCAGTTGCAAACAGAGCCGGTTTATCTTTGTGAACCGAATTAAAACCATTTAATAAACAAGTTAAGTTTGAACTATAAAACAGATTATTGGGACTTCAGATTGTATAAAAGAACAAAACAATATGAAAAAGTAAAAGCTCGGACGAATGCTAAATGTTCAGAACAATAACTTGGTTTCCTAAGTTGGAATCTATGATTGCATCTATAACAAGGGCCGTCAACAATCCTTGTTATCTGATAACTTCAGAAACCAATTGAGTGTTGAAGCTAATCGAGAACTCCCACATATTCACATAAATATGACATATGATTGATTTGATAACAACATTAAAAGAAAGGGAACAACCATATTTCAGCATCAACTGTTAACTCTTACCCCAGATTTTGAAGTCAGAGCAGTGTGGAAATGGAGGCCTGCACAGTTAGGGAAGACAGAGAGCAATGGATGCACGATCTGCCTCTGCAAAATGCATATAGAAAGTATCTTCAGCTTCATCAAGACTTTGACGTTCATGCATCCAGAATTCAGATTTCAGAGATGGAATTGCAGGATAGCGAGTGAAGAGCTTCTTTCTATAGGACTGTTTCGACAAATTTCTTCATAAACATTAACAAGACAAATATACTAATGAAATAAACTTCATCATAAGCAAAAATTACTGTATATACAAATTAAAAAAAGAATTTAAATAATTAGAAAATTCTACAAATTAATATATGCAAAATTTCAGGTTATTAAAAACTCATTCAATTCTTTTCTTATTATTATTTTTCTCTCCTAGAAGTGTTTAAAGAGAAACTTGTCAGATCATTCCCCAAATCCCTTTTATCATTTTTATCTTCTTTTTTCCCTTCCAACAGTAGCATATGAACAGAAAACCTGCCTAGTCACCATTTTATTTGCAAAAACCAGCCAAATCACAACAAGAGGAACTGGTTCTTGTTCTTTAACAATCTATCATGCCTACTCTACTCAAACCAGTTACTTGATCAATTCACAATTTAAATTAGCTAACCTGGTCCGAATTTTATAACAATGCACATGTGTATATTCTTCTAGTCACCAAATGAATAAGTTGCTCCAATTTCAACGGATAAAAACTCATCACCTATAAAGGGTCGTAACTTGTCGTAATTTCATACACAGAAATTGTTCACCGAACAATTTAAGCAATACCATAGAAAGGACAAGAACAACTAGAGACTCACCAGGCAAATGAACGTGAACAGCTACGCAATCTGAAAGACTAAAACCTAAATTGATTTCTGCATCTATTATAGAGATAAATTGAGCATGATTCGAGTACTTTAAACAGATTAGAAACTGAAAGTACCACTCATTCATTGGTTGCCGAGAAAAAAAAAACATCACCAAATCCCTTGTGCGACATAGACGATCAATACTAAAATGATGTCCCGAAGAAGACAAAATCTGACTTTATGAAAATCCAAGGCCCCACTGTCACTGATAAAATAATCAAAGGTGAGACTAACATAATTTTTTACCAAAGGATTGGATCATACAACTGATGTTGCCAGCAAGAACCTCCAAAAGAGAATTTTTAACGGTCAACTTGATCAATGAAATTAAAACTTCCATTAGCAAAATAATTATTATGACAAAACTTATGTGCAAGTGCTAGCATCACTTCCGCAATTGATTCAAAAGAGCACAGTAACAACAACGCAATATTAAAACCCTAACCCTAACAGCACAACACAAGCAAGCAATTAAAAGAAATAAAGTCTCAATCGAGGTCCTTGACGATCTTAATCCCCATGCTATTAGCGGTTCCGATGATGGACTTGGAAATGGATTCGAGCGGCATGTTCTGGAGGTACGGGTCTGATTGCTTCACCTTCGCTATCTCGAACACGTGCCGAACAGACAGCGTGGACGCGATCACGTGACCGGGGCGGCTGCTGCCGGACTCCACCCCAGCAGCCTTCTTCAGGTACCACGACACCGAAGGCGACTTCACGGTGAACTCGAACGTGTTGTCCTTGTACGCCGTTATCGTCACGGCCATGGGAGTTTCAGGCTTGAACTTCTGCGTACGCGCGTTGAAGTCCTTGCAGAACGCCATCAGGTTCAGCCGGTACTGACCCAGCGCCGGCCCCACTGGAGGCGCCGGCCGAGCCCCGCCGGCGGGAACCGTGAGCCGGATCGTCGCCGCCACTGCCTTCGCGGCGCTCATCGTGGTATGTGGTGGTGGTTGGGATTTTTTAGGAAATGAGGGGAAAGTCGCTGTAGAGAGGGTTTAAACTTCGTCACGTGGGCCGGGCCAACTCCGCTTCATGGACTCGGTCCAGAAAGAAAATGTACTAATTTTGTGTTGGGTATTATTTTTAACACCTCCATACTTTCTTTATTACACCTCACTCTCTATATTTCGAAAACATTTTAGCTGGTATAATCGAAAAATATATTTCGCATTTTGCAATTAATTTTTAAAAAGTATATTCTAGATTAATCTAGAAATACATAGATTATATAATTTAGAATATATTTTTAGATTCAAAAATGTATTTTAGATTACAAATGTTATAAAATCTAAAATACGTTTTAAGAGTGTATAATTTAAAAATATATTTTAAATTAATAATCTAAAAATACGTATTTTAAATTATAAGATGAGAAATATATTTGGAGTAATACAAAAATCTAGAAATTCAAAAATATATTCTATATTACGTTAGCTTTAATATATTTTCAGACAGAATATATTTATGCTACTTAAATATATTTTGAATAGTATACTCGTTAATATTATTATTTTACTCATAAAGTTTTTAAAATATAATTTAATGTAATTGAAAAATTACACTTTCTAAGATTTTTTAAATCTTATTTAATTTAAAAATTGATGAAATAGCATAAAAAAGGTTAAGGAACCAAAATAATTTTTTATTAGAAGAAAAATACATGTCAATTATTAATTAAGAGCCAATTATGATAAAAATAACAATGAAAGAGTCACTAGAAAAATGAGCACATAGAGACAATGAAAACGACAAAAAAAATATAAAAATATAAACAAGAATGAAAGAGTTAGAAAATAAGATTTACACAAATAGTTTACACCATAGAAATATTTATAGCAATATAATTCTTTTAACAAAATTTTCTAGAGTACTTAAAATTACTTTTAAATAATTTAACTAAAAAGTATTTTACACATATCCACCATTTTAATTAACTTTTCCATTTAATTAACTTCAAGGTGTAAGAAATTGTTTCAAGTATAAAGGCTTAATATTCTTCACATAGAGTTTACTGTTTCTTTTCTCTTTTACTGCTCTATATGTTTAAACTTTTTTTCCTTATTTCAAATGGGGGTAGTTGATGTATATTTGTAAAATGTACTCTAATTTTAAAACTAGTGAGAAATTAAATAATAATAACGATTTGGCTGGTATATGCACCAAAAATTTAGTTATAACTCTAAATGCTATTTTTTTATTTACAATTATGCTGTATAAATAAATAACTAATATTAAAATAATAAATATAATTAATTAATTGTAATTTTAATATCAAGTAAAATAACTTATTCTAATATTTATAATGTAGTTTTTTAAATGTATAAATACAACATAACCATTTTCAATTTTTATATTTTTTAAAAGTATTACCGTTCTTTTATACTTATTTTCCTCTTTTATTCAACTTTCATGACAATAAAAAATTAATATACATATAGAAATAATCTTACATACATGCATAAATCATTTTGGATGAGTCAAAATTAAAAAACAAAAAATAATATATAAAAGAAAAATAATAAATTGATTAAACAACATTTTTTTCTTCTTCTCGAGTTTGAGTCTCTTTTCTTTAAGTTTTTTTTCTTCTTTCATTCTTAGTTTTGGGATCGAAGATGATGATGTTCAAGTTAATGTTAGAATTGACTTAATGGTAGATACAAAAGAATAATGATTTTATAGAAAAATATAATTGCTTGAAATGGAGTGAAGATGATGATTGGAAATGAAAGTTATTTTTATTTGATGTAAGATTTGGTGTGGAAACATGTGAGAGTATGTTCTCTTTCTTCCTATTGTTGTTTTAAAATAAAAAATTAAGAAAAAAGTGAGGAGTCAACATATAAAATTGTACATTAATATTAATTTAAAAATTAAAAAATATTTTTTTAAAGTAATTTATATGAAATGATAAAATACTCAATTGTACTAATAAAAATAAGATATATTAAATAAGAATAAAATTTAAAGTAATTTTCTTTTGTTTAATAATACTTTTTTTCATGTGATGGTAAATGATTGTTGTTACTTGAGGTGTCAGTCTAGCTGAAATCTTAAGTGGCATAGTAATGTCTAACATGAAAGTTTTTATTTAAAAAAAAAGAATAAAATTAGAAAAAAATTGTGTAAAAAAAATATTATAATGGAAAATCTCCTTTATATATTGGTAAAGATTATGTTCTAATTCTCTTATTAATTAAAAAAAGAAAAAAAATTAATGTGTGTAAACTAATTTCTCAAGTTTAAAAGAATACATACTTAATTATATAAAAGTAGAAAATGAAATTATTTTTCATAATTTATATTATATTGTGATATAAAAAGAATAATGAATACATATAATAGTAAAAAATATACAATAAAACTATAAAATTGATTTAAATCAATTAATTAAACTTAATTATATTTTTTTTGTATGTTTTGGTTCAAATATATGTTTTGGAAGAAAATGAAAGTACCCTTTCATTTTATTTTATATATTTTCAATATAGTAATTTATTTTAAAAGAAAACTTTAATGCTTATTATTGATTATTTTGTAACAGTTAATAAAAATGCTTTTATATATATATATATATATGAAAGAATTTAATGCTTCCCCGGTTTTAATTAATTAAAATATTTAATATTTAACATAATACATTTAATACTTTGATACTATATATTTAATGTATTTAACATAACGAATTTAATTCAAGATGAACAAAATAGTTAATAACATTATATTTTATCAGTAGAAAGACAATATGCGATTATATCTATTTATTCACATTTATTTTTTTACTTAAGAATGATAGAAATGTAACATATATAAAAAAATAATTCTGGATAAGTCGAAATTGAAAAACACAAAATAGATTTTAGAGAGGGATTAAAAGTGAATATTTTTTTTTATATGTGTGATTTTGTGTGAAAGTATACTCTTTTTTGCCTTCAAATAAGAAACTATGGGAAGAATGAGGAAGTCATATAAAAATTGTACATTGATATTAATTTAAAATTAAAAAATAATTTTATTTTTTAAGTAATTCATATGAAATGACAAAATATTCTATTTATTAATAAAATGAAATATATTAAATAAGGGTAGAATTGGAAAAAAATTATGTACACGAAAAATGGTTGTGAATGTTATATAAAAACTGTACATTAATATTAATTTAAAAAATAAAAAAATAATTTTATTTTTAATAATTCATATAAAATGACAAAATACTCTATTGTATTGATATACTGAGGGTTGAAGTAGAAAAAATTTGTCAACAAAATTATAATAGATGATTTTTAACTAATGTAAAAGTTTTACAGGACAACTAATTAGAAATCATAATAAAATTAAATAATGTTACTAATATAATTTTAAGGAATGTTACTAACATATTATGACATGTTAATAAACAATAAATATATTTCAGTTAAGTTATTTTTTAATTATTATTTTAAGTGACAGACACCCTCAACTATTTTTTATTTATTTTTCAATATAATAACAGTTTTAAAACCTCAACAAAATCTTACTGTTAACTTTGACCAATTATTTTTTATTGTATTATCCTTTCAACTATATTTTAGAACATCTTTTTTAATATATTATTTTATCTCGTTGCATTATTTATAATCTTATTCCACTTCTTTCCCTTTCTCACGGAATAATATTAAACTATAGAATCATTGGTAAAAAGTGGACAAGATTAATATTATTCTTTTATCATCATTATTATTGAATTTGATTACAAATAAATAGCTGGTGCAAAAACAAAATTTCACTGTATGATCCAATTTAACAAAAAAAAAGAAGGTTGATGTAGGATGTAAAATTTATTTTTTTTAATAAAGAGGAGGGTTAATAACACTTTTTAAATATTTTTATTATTTATTAAAACTTAAAAATTGTAGTAAGTCTCATTTTTCTAAATTTGTTCGGTTTAAGAAATATTGGATCAATGTTTCTTAATCAACTATCATATAACATGTAATTAAATGTAAAAAAATACTCAAATAAACGTCATGTATATATATATTTATTTATTTAGACTATAAAAGTTTTAAGCTTATACGTAGAGATTAATAAATGGAACAGTTTTCTTACTTTTAATAAAATAATTATGACGTTTCCTATTTTACTATTTTTTATTTCTTATTTTTTGATAAAATTGTAAGTAGATCAATTAAAGATAAAATGAAAAAAGTAAGGGTAGATAAAGTTATAATTATATTTTCTGATATTCGAGAACGATAAACATGCAAAAATAGACATATTTAAAAAATTCAACAATTAAAATTAATAAAAATAAGTTTTTTTTTTTAGCCATCAAAAACACTATCAGAAGAATGACGCTTGTATTCCTATTTATAATTTTTTTAAAAATAAACGTTGGACAAATTTAATTTTAATTGATTGGTATGCACCGTCACTATAGATAACTGTTAATTAATTTTAATAGTAATATTTCCTCAAGAGTAGTTCCAATCTTCATCATCATTCACTAAATTATTAGTCGTTTCATTTTATTAAAAAAAAACTCAAATTTGAACATTGTAGATGGAAAAATATAATTTATATTTGTTAGTAATTTTAACTACTCAAATTTTTTTATAAAGATTAATTATAGATTACTATTATATTCTCTAACATTTAGAATGATATGAGAGGCATTCATATAACATGAAAAAAATACGAGAAAAATGTATAATCTTTAAAATCTAAAACACAATAATGCAAATTTATATATTATATGTTTCAGTTTTTTTTAAAATGTTTCTCACTCAAAAGAATTCGTTCCATGTTTTTATAATCACAATAAAAATCTATACAATAAATTTAAATTTAATGTATTTTTCATTTTTAAAATTGTGTTAGAGCTGTGTTAAAATTGTAAAAAATTAGACACTCCACCATCGTAATGTAATTATGTAGGTTCGATACAGACATAACTATTTAAGAAGCGTGTCCAAACTTCGTAGCTATTATATTATATTATTATTATCAGTAAAATATATATATATATATATATATTTTTTTTTTTTTTTTATTTTATAATTTATATTTTTTTTTTTTTTATTAATATTTTAAATTATATTTTATTATTTTTAATATAAAAAAAAAAAAAAATTT
>Ga0123342_1002226_pt1 | contig 32359 bp, 25 predicted proteins | sample Turbeawhitnodule_FD_89960 | JGI IMG/M metagenome (GOLD analysis project Ga0123342, IMG submission 89960) | Root nodule microbial communities of legume samples collected from Mexico - Turtle bean Mexico white nodule | ecosystem: Host-associated > Plants > Roots > Nodule | place: Mexico: Nepantla... | reverse complement strand
GGTGGCTTTTCGCCTACAGCTGCCAGAAACAGCTCGAATCCATCCGGTCTTCCATGTATCGCAACTGAAGTTAGCAATAGGGACACAAGAAGTTCAACCCGAGCTCCCTAGGGAGTTGCAAGGCCCGACAGAGGAATTGCATCCAACGGAAATATTGGATAGACGAAGATTGTTCACCCAAGGAGCATATATTCCACAGCTATTGATAAAATGGAATAAAGGAGAGAGGGACACCGGTACGTGGGAGGACGTGACAACAATCAAAGAACAATTTTCTGAATTCAACCTTGAGGACAAGGTTGCTGTGTCAGAGGGGAGTAATGTTAGGACATAAAATAAGAATAGGGAAATGACAGAGAAGGTGTATCATAGGAGAAATAATAGGAACCGTTAAGGGAGCGGTTAGTTGTTAGTGGGGTATGGTTGACCAACAGGTTTTGGGAAGGGCAGTTTTTGAGTATTAGATTTTGTCAACAAGAATAGTCCTGTGAGAAAGGGAGGTTGTTCCCTTTGAAGGCTTGTCTTCCTGTAACAGTGAATCACAATAAACAGAGGAATTTTCAGAATCTCTATCTCTATCTTGGTGTGTCTTGTTTTCCTTTTACGGGGTCCCTAACAAGTCATCCTCATCAAACTCAACTTTAGACAGTGTAGATCATGTTAAATTACAAACGGACAAGTACCATATGAAATTTATGTTTTTGTGCCTGCACAATTATATGTGAAGAACTGTTACAAACAATTTGTAATGTGGCCAGTAGCTTTAGAATCAATGATTCATGGGACTTTAGCCTTTTGTTTAGAATAACAAAGAGTAACAGAAAAAAAATATCCTTTTTGAGCTAGAGAAGAGTAGGGATGAAAAAAATCCGTACCAGTGGGTTGGATAGGAAATGGATATTTAAATGGGTACTGGCTTGTAATTTAAATTGTTTTTTCTGTCTGCTTGCAAACAATGTAGAGCTGGATATAATCATACTCACACCCTAATATTTATTGAAAATTTATACTTTAGAGTGTAAGTTTTTATTGATTTATATTTTAAAGAGTATTTTTTCGATAATTTCAAGGACTTTATTTTTGCTAGAAATATGACAAATCTTGTACATTGTTGAATTAAGGGAGAAAAATAACATAGGTCTGTGGGCCTTGAAACTATATATTAAGAACAATTTTTTATTCAAAACTATTTAATTTATAAAATTCAGTGATATATGTCGCCCTTGAATGTATAAAGCTTTCCAAAGAATTTTGTAAATTTTTTCTTCCATGTAACCCTGAATATTTGTAGTACATGTGGAAATAAAAAATCCCATGGGTAATTTTTAAATGGGTACCCATGTGGGTAGCAGGGAGAGCCCAAGACAGATTTCTACCTGGTAGGGTGGGTAGCTGTATTTGTATTTATCCCATTTTGTTGCCATCCTTAGAGAAGATGATATAATAACTGGCATTTTATCTGAGAAGAGCTTGTACAAATGCTCAATTGTTTCTTAGAGAAATGGAGTTTGAGTTGCCCCTTTGCTCCATGTTTTCTCCTTTTTGAGGTTTGAAATGCCTGACCTTCTACATTTGTTTTCTTTTTTCTAGTTGGGTGGTTTGATAGATATCCTTTTTGAGCCTTGGTATCCGTCAATGAACATACCAAGACCTCTTTATGGATTGCGCCCATTCAACATAGTTTCTTCCATTTTTCTTTAGTATTAAGCTAAAACTTGAGGGCAGAGCATTGACCACAAATGCTGATGTAGTTTTGATGCCTCTAGAATTCGTGGAAGAGGTGGTTGTTGAACATAGGATGAAAGCCTAAGCTTTGATGCTATCTAATTTTAGGAGAGGAAAATGGTCTTACAATTGTTTGACTAGAATTACACTAGAGAATATAGGTAGAGCTGGCTGGTTTAGATCCTAAATGTTGAGCCACTAGTGAGTCTTGAATTGATAGGGATGGAGAAGATACAGAGAGAAAGGAAACTGATTTTATTGCTATCATAAGATACATGCAAAAAAGTACAAGATGCTCTTATATAGATCCGAATAAATTGTAATAGCTGTCGTATGACAATTGTGCAAAATTAGCTACTCCATAACAAATCTGAACAAACTTTGGTTGTCTATCAACAAGTGATACAATAATCACAGAACAAGCATACCAAAATGTACAAGGAGTACAAGGATAAGAATATTATTCCTTTGATGATTTGTGCAATAATAGGAAGAAAGCTTTTGTGCAATGGATCAATGACCACATTTGTACACAATCCAAAAAATGTCTCTTAATTTCACGTGGTCCTTTTAAATAGGACTAAAGTTTCCAAAACAATGGAAAATTGTGAAGTTTGAGAGTATTTTATTGAATGAAATTTATTCGCTCAGTGGACTTGAACACTCTAGCATACTATCCAACTTTTGCTTAGCGAAATATATTTGTTGAGTGAATTCCTTGCTCTTGACTGTCTAATTTTTTCTCAGCAAAACTAACTTGCTTAGTGAATTCTTTGCTATCCAAATTTCCCTTAGCAAAAGTAATTCATGGAGTGACTTCATCTAATGAACAATTCTTCCTTTGGCTTATTTGCTTAGTGAGCTAATCCAAATCTTTAAGTTTGAAGTCTCCTTCAAGATCTTTCATGAGCTTAAGCTTCAACAATGATCCTCTTGATTCTTCTTCTCTACATATTTCCTAATTAGTATCCTATACGACAATACAATTATTTTGAAAATAACATGATATGATACGTGACAAATATGTATTTAAAAATGTATAAAAATTCTTAAAACGTAATAAATATATAGTTACAATTATGTGGATCCAAATTAAAATCACATTTCTTAGACCCTGTCAAAACAAAAAATTATAAATTATTGTCATCATTAAGAGTATTAGTGCTTCATAGATTGAATACATCATCAATAAGTATCGATAAAGTATCCTAGAGTATTTGATGTGGATACATATTAGATATGAATACGTTATATGATACAAATTGAAATATCAGTGCATAAAAAATCTTCATATATAAACCTCTCAAAGGAAGAGTTAAGTCAATTGTTGAAGTATAAGAAAAAGAGAAGTGTTGATTGAAACCGTGTGTCTCTTTGAGAGCACGAGTGATTAATACATATTGAGAAAATAAACAGGGGAGATTTTATATGCTCTCATAATAAAGATTTTATACTAGAATAGATACTAAATGTCACTAATGTAAATATGATCTTGATATTTAAGGTTATAAAGATATGATCCTTATTTATGTAATTATACCATCAACATTAGTAATTTACAGAAGTTCAACCAAATTTGGACAAGCAAATCTCTTTTTGTTTTATTTTTATTTTTGGAAGCCTAGCTCATGAACAAATTGTTGGGATTCCCCTCAGAAGTTACATTGCTGAATGAATTTTCATTAAGTATGCTGAATAATCTCTAGATAATGTGTGTTGTTTACATTGATCAAGTTCATATGCTTTAATGAAAGTTATTAAGAAGTGGACTTTAAACCTAACTTAACCTTATCAACCCGGCTTATAAGGTGAGATTTGCACCCACTTATATACTATGAAATGTCTTAATCTCTAGTCGATGTGGGATCTCCAACAAAAGTCAATATCATGATAGGGTTGAAAATAGTGAACTTCTAGTAATTGTTGATTGTTAAATGTTCAACCATTCACACCCAAAAAGAAAAATATGATTAATTTCTTTTAATGCATGCAGTCTTGTAGCTATATCCATCTACTTTTGATGACTTGATGTAATTGAGATTTTATGTTAACTGAAGTTCTGATGTTAAGATTTCATGTATGGACATTTTGAGTTACTAATTACAATATTTTTTGTAGTATTATGAAGAAATGAATCAACGTGGAATTCATGCTACAAAACAAGTTTTTATGGCCCTTGTTAATTCATATGCAGCTTGTGGAAATTTGGAGAAGGCAAAACAGGTATGGTATAAGTATCATACCTGGCATTACGATTATTGGGACTTAAAGGGTAATAGAGGCATTGTACGAGCTTTAAATATCTAGCTAATCGAACTTGCAATATGTTAAGTAGCTGCATGTAAATTGTCATGTCCGCAATTATTATTGTTAATGGTTACAAGTAATTTTATTTAACTAATTTGATCTAATTAACCATAAATAGTTTCTAAAATCACGTGCCCTATGCGTGACACTGAATTTATTTATGGAATTGTTTCACTTCTACTTTAGCCAACTTTGGTTCTGCTTTAGTTTTTTTGCGAAAAACAGGTACAACATAAGAAGGGAAGGTTGATTTGTATTCTAAAAACCTTTTTCACTTTTTTGCAAATATAGTTTGATGATATGGACTCAGACAATATGTCTAGGGTGTGATCTAAAAGATCATAGGATGCTCACTAGGAAGGGTTATCGTCTATCGACTTGTACAAGGTTTAAGTTATTTTTTCTAGTTGGCTAGCTGAACATAATAGTGTTCTTACAAAGGCTTTAGCTCATAAAATATTTTAACAGCGTTTTGACGCCTTGCAAATTATGGCTCAGATTCTTATTCTTCTGTTCAAAAGATGATTGTTGCAAATCCTTTTCTGGCTGTTGAGAAGCTTTAGCTCACATGAACTTCTTGCTTGCATTTGAGCAACGTGGATGTAGAAAATGCATTAAATGTGTTCCATACATGCATTAAATGTTTTTCTCTTATTTAAGCAAAATTTTGATAGCTGGAGGTACTTATCTCTTCTTGGTTACAATGTCTTTACTTGAAATTGTATAAAGCACATAGTCGTACAAAGCAAATGAACTTTTTTTGAATTATGAATGTATGTTTAATTATGTTATGTATTTGGACTATTTTATGAATTATGAATCTATCTTTAATTATATTATGTATAGTAGTAACTCAAGTAGTAACTTTTCCGAGTCGAGTTATGATCCTCGGGTTACGAGTTTTCATTCCCTTTCTGATCCTCTTCCAAGTTATGAGTTTAACAACTTTGCCATTATGGAATTGTCATTTCTTAAAGGAAGTATGCCTTGGATATTTTAGAGGAAAATAATGAATTCCAAGCCTATTGACTCATCCATGGATACCAATTCCTAACTACTACCTAGTCAGGGGAAGCCACTACTTGTTCCTAAGAAATACAGATGATTAGTTGAAAAATTGAACTATCTTATAGTTACACATCCTGACATTTTCTTTGTAGTCAGTGTGACAAGGCAGTTTCTAATTCTCCGTGTACAAGACATTGGAATGCAGCGATTTGCATTCTGAAGTATATTAAAGGTGCCCCTTGAAAAGGTTTGTTATATAGTCATAATCACACTTGGTTTGTGGGTTATTCAGATGCATATTGGGTTGAATCTCCATCTGATAGGAGATCCACCTCCAGATATTATGTCTTTATTTGGGACAATTTGATCTCCTGGAAAAGCAAGAAGCAAACTCTAGTAGCAAGATCAAGTGTAGAAGAAGAATATAGAACTAGAACTAGAGCCTTTGTCATCTATGAGCTCATTTGGCTCAAACAGTTGCTTAAAGAATTGAGAATTGGGATAACCAAGTTGCTCAATCAAATGACTTTTATCTTTGATAACCAAGCTGCCCTGCATATTTCCTCAAATTCAGTATTTAACGAGAAGAGTAAACATATTAAGGTAGATTGTCAGAAAAGATAGCATTTGGAGACATCACCACTCAATTTGTTAACTTTAATGATGAGCTGACAACTCTAAATCATTGTGGGGTCCTTGAATTGATTTATATGATTTATATGCATCAAGTTAAAGGGGAGTATTAAATGTAACTGATGGGCCTTAGGCCATCACTTTGTATCTTCTTTATATTTGAGACACTTTATATACATGCTGCTCTGGTGGAATAGGCATACAAAGAGATTATTTTGTCTCTTCATCATATATCTCAAGATAACTCAAATTTCATATGCTATTAAAACCTATCAGACTTGATATTTTAACCACCCTTTGTAGCTTTTTTCTAGTGTAGTCTACCTAGCTTTGCAGTTGTTCTAATGCAATATAAAGAAGCCCTTCTGAGGATCTCCTTGCTTCAAATGCTCATTCCTAAGCATAGGGGCACGTGGTGATCCCACATGAATTATATTTAACCAAATCAGATCTCATAAAGGTTTGGGAGCAATTCTCACACAAAAAGCTAGCTTTTGAGATTGTCATAGGCCAAATCCAAATTAAAGTTCTTTCATACTTTTATATTGATAGCATATTATCACAACTGTTATTTTACAAATGTTGTACACCTAAAATTAAAATTAAAATTAAAAATAAAAATATAAGCTTTTACAGGCTATACACATAATTTAATTTTACTAGGTAAATACTTAAAATTAGCCTAATTAGTTAGTTTGAATTTAGGCGCCTATTTGAGCTCACATGGCAATCATGAGCAAGGTGTGCATCATGTGACTCAAATTAGGTTAAATGACCGACCCTAGGTTTAATTAGGAGTATTCTAAATTTAATCTAGTTGGTTTTTAATGCCCAATCCAACCCTAATTACATTTTAGAAAAAAATACAAGTAAAATTCCTATTCTTCTTTTGACAAGAAAATTGAAGTCTACTCTACTAGGGTCTTGGCTTCTTGGAACATGTAGAGAAATGTTTCTCTGCCATCAGTAGCAGCATCCCAGTCCTCTTGAATCTTCTTTGCCATAGCCCTAGTTGTTGGCCCCAATCTTCTAGTTGTTGGGCTTGTGCTTGGGCCTCTTCCATCAATATATGCCATGTTTTTCTGTAGTCCCCGTTTTGGAGTAACTTTGTACATCACCTCTTTCTTCAATACTGGTGTAGAGCATAAGTTGTATTTCATGTTGCAGGTAGTTTTGGATCCAAACACACCAAACAACAGCTTAATTGAAATCAAGAGTGTACTTGCTGTAGCTCTTGCATCACATGGGCAATTGTCCGAGGCTTTTCTTGTCTATGAACAAATTAAGAAAGCTGGACATAATTTGGAGCCAAAAGCTGCTACCTGTTTGATTGTAAGGTTTTGCATTAGTGTTTTTTATATCATCTATCTACCTTCAACTTTTTCATTAATTATTGGATATTCTTAGGAAGAGTTGATTCAACATAATGGGGAGTTGGATAAATTACTGCTTCTGCTCAAGGAAGTGAGTGATCTAGACTATTGGGTTGATGGCTGCTTCAAGGTCATCTTGTACTGTGCACGAAACAAGAATTTGAGGTTAGATGTTTTTACCCCTCCCACATTGAATTTCAGTGTTTTGAAATTGTATTCTTCAAGTTGCTTATCTTCATACTCTGGTCTTATGGTTCAGTTCTGCTATTCTTTTGTTCAAACAACTCAAGGATAAGTTTGAAAATGATGAAATGGTAATGGAAGCCCTTTTTGATGCAGTGAGTTCTTTGTTCCCTCCTAGTTAATTTTTATGAACTTACAATATTATGCCAAGATCCTGATATAATTTGTTTTTGAGTTTGAAACACTTTTGAGGTGACTTCAAAATATTTGTTATACACGGAAATTCAAAATTTTGACATGTTTCACTCTCTTCATCACAATTACTCCCATTGATATGTTGTTGAAGACTTCAAGTCATTTAAAGATATAACCAAATTATAATAGTGGTTGCACAATCTAACCTTAAAGACCGATTCTATAAGGTTGAATTTGGCTTCAGGTCCATTTTCTAAGATAGTATCAAAGTCTATCTCACAAGGTTTGTTGGCTCAAAGTCTATCCGTTATCGGGCTTACTTTATTCCCATACTCAAGATGTATAATTCTGTGTCAAAAAATATTTGTTTATGATATTATTCAGTGAGGAGCAATTGCTCTTTAATAGAATACAAAGATTTAATAACTGAAAATCCTATTTTATGGTGGATATGATCTATCCTAACAATTCAATATCAATGATCCTGTACAATAAATATAAAATATACTGTCAGCTTATTAATCCTCTTAATTATTGAATGTAATTAAATCTCCTAGTTACGTAATTCAAATTGTACATGGAAATACTAGTTGCAACATAAATCAAGGGATTTTGACACTCGCCAAGTTGGTGAGCGGATCTCATCCATTCCCAACTTGCCAACAATAGACTAAATGTAGCACCACTTACCCTCTTGTCAATGCCTTTGCAAGTTGATTTCCAGAAGATACAAATGGTGTACATATTGTCCCATTATCCAATTTCTCCTTTGTGAAGTGTCTGTCTAGTTTAACATGCTTAGTTCAATCATGTTGCACTGGATTATGCACAATATTTATTGCTGACTTGTTATCAGAATACAATCTCATAGACTTCTTCCAATCAATCTTTAGGTCTTCTAAAATTATCTTTAACCATAGATTTCACAAATCCCTAAGGCCATGGCTCTAAACTCTACCTCTGCACTTGATCTTGTCTCAACATTTTGTTTAATGCTCCTTCAGGTGACTAAATTTTCTCCAAGAAAAGTGCACTATTCAAAGGTAGATGTTCTGTTGTCTATAAAACATGCACAGTTAGCGTATTCTAAGATAATCTCATTCCCCTTTGTAAATAGAATTCCTTTTCCAGGAGTTCCTTTCAAGTACTGTAGAATACTATGAGATGAATCTCCTTTGGACTATGCATCAATTGACTTACGACCCCTACAACATAGGCAATGATGGGCCTAGTATGAGACAAGTAGATTAATTTCCTGACCACCCTTTGATAAGATTTTCTATCCACAACTACATCTTCAATTGATTCACCATGTTTGTGACTTTGTTCAATAGGTGTCTCTACTGGTTTAAGACTGTTATTATTGTGTTTTGGAGGGTAGACAATTGACCAAATAAGTAGCAGTAAGGATAGTTTTTCCTTAATACTATTTTGGAACATTTTTATGGAGAAGAGAGACTCGAGTTAAATTTGTGAGATGCCCAATTTTTTGTTTTGTCACCCCCATTTTGTTGTGAAGTGTTCACACAAGAAGAGAGACTCGAGTTAAATTTGTGAGATGCCCAATTTTTTGTTTTGTCACCCCCATTTTGTTCGGAAGTGTTCACACAAGAAGATTCATGAATTATCCATTGTTCATTGAAGGAGGACAATATTTGGTTGAAAAATTCTTTGGCATTATCTGAATAGACTCTTTTAACGGTTGTCTCAAACTGATCTTTAATCATTTGGATGATGTTTTCAAAAGCTTGGCTTCACTTTTTTCTTTCAAGAGAAATACCCATGTCACTCGAGTGCAATCATCAATGAATATGACAAACCTACTTGTCCCAGCTAAGTAAGGAATACTAGAGGATCCCCACACATCACTATGTATTAATGCAAAGGGAACAACCATTCTTTTATTACTAGAGGGAAAGTCAACATGCTCGCATGTCCTTTGCAAATTCACAAGTATTACAATGAAACGTTTGTTCTTCAACATTTTGAAATAAAATAGGAAACATAATTTTTAAGATACTGAATGATGGATGGCCTAAAGGAAGTTGGTATAAGCAAATTTTTTTCTTTATTGGAGAGTTATTTCTAACATCAAAGATAAAGGAATTTGACTCTTAGTGCTACACATATTGTTAGCATCCTTTAGAAGGTACAAGTCCATTGACCTTCCCATTCCCTGATCTTGAAATTGGCAGGTTGTAGAATCAAAAAACACCAAACCTTCAGATTGGTGTATAAATCCATTGTAAGCTTGTGAACAAAAATCAAATTGGTAGAGAATTTGGACACATGCAAAACATCCTTCTGAATTAGATTTTGGTTTGTCATTATATCTCCTTGTTCAGCAATTGTAATGAAAGTTCCATCAGCATGTGCAATTTTTTGTTGCTTGGACAGTGTCTATAATATATAAACCCAATAGATCATTGAGTCATGTGGTCTATGGCTCTAAATCAACTACCCATACACCTTTAGAGGAATTAAAGGCATTGAGTAAGGATACTTGAGTCTACAGGTTTTGTTAATGTATTCAACAACCCCCTTAATTTTAGAATCTCCTTTGCACTGAACTTTGTGGTGGGCTGAGTTTTCTGAGTATCAGACATTTTTTAGGTTTGAAGTATGGCAATGCAGGCCTTGAGCGAATACAGTGGAAGAAAGAAAGGGTTGTGGTGTTGCAGCAATGCAGGCTGCATTGGATGGATGAAAGAAAGGGGTGTGGTTTTACAGCAATGCAGTTTGCGCATTAGATTACACATGCTCCAGGCTCCCAAGGATCTTAGAGCGTTGATACCAAGTTAGAAAAACTGTTTCTAATATTTTTCAGAGGAGCAATTGCTCTTAAATAGAATACAAAGATTTAATAACTGAAAATCCTAATTTATAATGGATATAATCTATCCCTACAATTCAGGATCAATTATCCTGTACACTAAATATAAGATATATTATCAGCCTATTAATCCTCCAAATTATGAAATGTAATTAAATCTCCTAATTATGTAATTAAAACTGTACATGGAAATATTAAATGCAGCATAAATAAAGTGATTCTGACACTAGGCCTGAGAGGGTGTGTTGAGATATCACATCGATTAAAGATATAACAAAATTATAATTTATAAGTGGATGTAAACCTTCGTCTTATCAAACAAAGATAACGTTATCGTCTACTTACAAAGACAAATGTCTTTGTTACATACCAATATTATAGTAGTAAAAAACGAAGCAGAAAAATATCAAGGCACCGGAGAATTGTATGTTGTTTGCAATAAAAAGGGAACTACAAAAGGGAGGAAACCTCCAATGGCCGAGAGCATAGCTCCTCTAACAGAAAAACAGATAATCCCCCCTATCTCCTCTGCCTCTTGAGACTAAATAATAAAAATATTGTTCCACTTCTAACCACCTCCCCAGTACTCATGCTACCTCAGCTTGAGGATTTCCCTTCTTTCTTTTGTGCACATACTTCTTCCATGCTCTTCATGGACCGATGGCTCTTTCAGCCCATAAACTTGTTGGGCTCCAACAGTCTTACTAATATCAACTTTGTGTCTGTAGGTATTTTCTGCAATTGCAGCGTCTGAGTCCACTCATTTACAGATTGGCCTGGACTTGCTTTGGGCAATCAAGGATGAACTGGACCTTATGCCGTCACGGCAGTGTCTTGATTTTCTTTTGAGTGCTTGTGCCAATGCTAGAGATTTGAACAATGCTCGCTTGATTTGGAGAGAGTACGAAATTGCTGGGTTTCCTTACAATGTATTAAGTTACTTGCGGTAAGTTTTTATCTCCCTAACCCTTACAGTTTTTATATAGTTTTTATCTTTGGCTCATGGTTGTGGCTTTCAATTATTTCCATGGCTGTAGAATGTATCAGGCACTTTTGGCAGCAGGAGATGGTAGCTCTGCAAGCTTAATTCTTAAGAAAATTCCACGAGACGATGCGGAGGTTTGTTCTGTCATAATAGCATGTCAGGAAACATACAGTGCCGTTGACTCTGTAGGAGAGAAGAAAAAGCCGGGAAAAAGTAAAGGAAGAGAGGGCAAAGACCTGAATACTAGTTCCAGTGATATGTGTAGTGTATGATAGAGGTAGGGGATGCCTAAATTTTTGTGTTGCTTTAGAAATGTTCTTCAGAAGAGTGATGTATCCATTTCATTCTTATTATATATCCTACTATGCCTCCTTCACAGTGAAGATATGATTTGATCTTAATAATTAGGGATATTCTTCATTATTAGCCATTATTAGATTTCATCATATTGTATTTTGAATGATTATAAACAAAAGATATATGTTTACTTTCATATTATTAGAACTCATCATCTTCTTAACAAAATTACTATATGTAATTCATTCACATGTTTCCAATACCATGCTTGGCCTGCCGAAGGTAGTAAAGATTCTGTGAAGTTAGAGATTATTATAATTGGATAATTACTTCTTTATCAAATTTGAACCTGCACCTCATTTCTTTTGAAATGACAAAAACTAATGTTGTCAATGTAAATTATTATTATTATAAATGTTTATTGTTGTTTCTTCTGTATTTTCTTATTATTAATTGTATTTAATTTTATCATTTTTGTTATAATTTTAATTGTTTCTCTTTATATTAATAATGTCATTTATGAAATTTTAGAGAAAAACATTTAATAATTTTATGTTTCAAGTCTGTAATTTTATGATAAAAATTGTCTATAATTTCTCTGTGAGAAAAGTAGTGTATTATGTGGGTTTGAGATTTAAGAAGTATTTTGTGGACGATTATTTAATTAAGAAGATTTTACGAAAGATCTTAGTTAGTCAAGAAGTAGATGAAAATACTTTAATTAAAAAATTCACTTAAAATAATGATTTTTCAAAAAGAAAATTATAATATGAATTATTTTGTTAAATAATTATGTGAATTATGAATTTTTTAATTTAAATATATTTAATTCTGTTTTGTTTGATTTTTTATTCATCCGTATTTTTATAGTTTATAATTGAAGGAATATGTAAGCTCTATAGGCGGAAGTTGAATAAAGTTTGAAAAGTCCTTAAACCATAGAAAGATCCATAATAACACACTTATCTTGTTAAATAATTATATATATATATGTATATAAATTAGTTAAAAATAGTATAATCTTTATGCTATTGTCATGTTTATATATTTATATCTTGCGTTGTATCTTTACACTTCCTATTAAAGTTAATATTAAAACCTTATTCCCCTTCCTTCTCATATGGCATCGGCATCGTCTTTTGTTTCATTATTATCATGCTATCTAAAATCATATTTATGATTGGGAGTTGTTGTAATGTGGTTCAATTTTAGTATGGGTTTGAGATCATGTTTGCAATCTGACCCCATTTGTATCCTTTTTCCTTTTTTTTCACCGTTCCACTTCTCACATGACTTGTTATGTCCCATTATGTATAACCCTTCTTCTTTGTTTATGTTTTAGATTTGGTCTTGTTTTGTTTTTTATTTCCATATTCTTTATTATTCTACGTGTAATTAAATATGACCAGTGAAATGGAGGACTTTCTACATTCCATTAGTATATTTGATTTTGTAAAATAATTTCAAAAGTTCATTGTTACTAAGTCACATGTCATGTTGATATAAATAAGGATAGGCAAAACTTGTTGAGAATAGAGAAGAAGAGACAAAAGGAATAAATATAAGAAGCAAGCATGACAAGAAAGAATAAAGAAGAAGGAATAAAAGGAAGATTTTAACATGTTATAATCATATGCTTAGGTGAGTTAGCTTTGGATTAGTAAAGGTAACTCAAATTTAGTATCTCTTCCATGAAACTCATGCTTCCACCAATGGTTGTTGAAAATCAACGGAGTTTCTCTTTTCCATACTACCTTGAGTTGATCAAGATTCTTCCATTCTTTTAAAGTTCACATCACATGTCTACTTTATCCTTATGAACTTTGTTGAAGGAAACTATCATGCATCAAAATCATTGGCTAAAAGGATGGAAGGAGACTCTATATTTGAATAGTAAAAAACTAGAATTTTCTTTTTTCATTGTTTTGTACAAATTGTATTGTTGTAGTTTTTCTTGTATTTTTTTTGGTAGAATTTTGTAGAGGTATAAGTGGACTTCCTTTGTACCATAATTGGGCCTTGACTAGGGCTAGAAATATTAGCCAAGAACCATAAGGCACGGTCAAAATTCGACCAACACATGAAAAAGAGAGCTTGAATCATGGAAGTCCCACATCACATGGGAGAGGCTAAAAATAGTGCAATTTGAGATGTTTATCTTCTACCTCTTTAATTAAGAAAACAAGAGATTGAATTCCAATTAAAGAAAATAATTGAATTCTCAATATGTATTAAAAAAAAATTCCTTAACAAAATCTAGAATTAAAAAAGATTAGATTGTCTAACACACACTGTGATAGAGATTTTAAAAATAAAACTTTATTGAACATAAACCTCAATTTATTGTGAAATCACAAGAGAATAAACTCAAAAAAGTTTAGTCCTCCATATAAAGGTAAAATGAAATAATTATAACGAAGAAAATAAGGAAAATAAGAAAACATCATTATTTCTCCTTGAAACTTGTATCTTTTTATAGGTTTCTTTGTTCTAAGTATATTGAAAAAAGATTTTGTTTCAGATATTGCTCACATATTCTCAGTTTCCAAATTTTTGGAATTATCGGATTTTGTTTCCAGTTTTATCGTGAATTATGTTTGTTTATATTTTTGCAAATGATTTGCTTTTAATTTTGTTTATGAGATATTGTGGATTTTATTATGTTATTCTACTCAAATTTCATTTTCCATTTTGTTTATGAATATTCGCTTGATCAGGCTTGCTTGTAGCAGTAGATGCTTCCTTCATATCATTTACTCCATGTAACCACTAGATCGTATTCTAAACAATATTATACCATGTACTATAACTAAAAATGTAAAATTAATTTTTTAAATGGTTATGGCAAAAATAAACCCAATTAGATGAATTATGTCTAAAATAGTTGATTTATACATAATTTTAATCTAGGTCAACTATGATTAAAGATTCTAAGTGTGAGTAAAATTATACTCCTCAACACATTTTTTACTAGTGTTATTACTTTATATATGATATTATTCACCTCACTACAAAAAATCATTAAATAAAGTTAATTTTAAAAACAAAAAATAATTAGTCACTATATTGACTAAATTATATATTATTTTAGACTAAAAAATTGTTGGTATATAAAATAGTTTCTATTGTTATTAAAATTTATAAACTAGTTTTTAAATTGGTATCTAATTAGCTACCAATTACTTTATATTCTAAAGTTAGAAGCTAAAACCTTGGTAGCTAATTAGATACTAATTTAGAAACTAGTTTAGAAATTTTATTAAGAATAGAAACTACTTTAGTTACCAATAATTTTTTTAATCTTTAAAATAATATCTATTTTAATCAAGATAATGATTAATTATTTTTTATCTTTAAAATTAGTTTTTATTTAATGATTTTCTTATAGTATGTATTGTATTCATATTAGTAGATTGAGATATTAATGTTAGCCTAGGATATGATATTGAGATATAGTAATATTAAGTACCTTAATTGAGTCAAATATAAAATTTGTGATAGCATGAAGTACCTAGAGTTCATCTGAATACTAAATTTGTGATAGCATGAAGTACCTAGAGTACATCTGAATACTATTGAGAATATTTACTTAAAATCTTTCTATTTAAATTAATTTTTAGAAAATATTTTAATTTTTAAAAAATATCTTTAAAAAAAAATATTTATTTATAAATTTAAAAAATTAAGATTGAGATATTGTTAAGATTTAATATTATGTTACATTTTGTTCTATATTTGGAGTATATCAATAAAATAAATCACAAACTCCTCTATAAAACATACTTATAGTTTTCAAGATATATTTCCAAAACCCAAAATTCCGAACAAAGTAAAAAATTTAATATTAGCAATTAATTGGACTGTATATTGTAAGGGAAAACAGTGAGCATTTGTTCCATAATTATTTTTAAAACAAGTGAATTCTACAGTAACAATATTGTATGTTGTGATGAGAGCAATGGAGTGCCTCAGAGAAGCCAAGGGAATTTGAATGCTGCTGCTTCTAATGTGCCTCTTGGTTTGGTTTGATTATCAACTCATGCTTCCACATTCAACAATGGCTTCAATTCTTCACTACGATGCAAATGTAGCTTAATGCTTCAATGCAAATGTAGCCACATAACTGAATACATCTATAAAATCGAATGGAAGTACTTTGATGGGAAAATGTTATGTTCTTGGAGAAATCATTTCCCTTTCATTGCCTGAATAGAATATTGCACAACACACAACACCAATCCAATTATTGTCATGCATGATAGGAGAGACATCAATCTCTTTTGAATTGCCATGCTCACAAACTGATTGTTGAACCACCTTGGTATTTTCCTTTCAGGGATAATATTTTCAACACTTGGACGGAATGGAGTGGATGTAAGACATCTGTATTGGTGGGTCGCCTTGTACCTCGATGGAGTTATGCGTTAGTAGTTGTTTTCATACCTAAAAAAATATATATTAAAAGAAGGAAAGAGAAAGGAAGGAGCATGCACACCTGAACAATTTGTATCATCCATGAAACAGTTAAGCTAGTGTAGCGTTCTCTCTCATCTAATTCTGAGCAGTTGAAAATGGTTAATCCTGCCACATCTTCATAGTCCTCTATGGAATATAAGAGTGGAAGCTTGTAATTTTTCATGGTAAGTTCGTTCTTGAAGGGAGATGTGGCAAGTATTTGAATCATTGCAGTGTTGTAAGTTTAAATAATACAATCTGAAAAGGTCCTTGAGGTTGGGAAGTGTAGTGAAATTGTTTCCCTTCAAATTTAGTTTTTCTAGACAACTTAACTTTCCAATGACATAGGGATTTTAACTAAGTTACAGAAGATTAGATCCAGATCACGCAAAGAAGGGAGAGTAGGAGAGGAGGTAACAAGGAGTTGACTGAGTCTCTTTGTGCTCTAGACAACAACACATCTAATGCTTAGTGTTCAACTAAACAAAGATTCTTCAAATGCTTAGTGTTCCTTGGTTCATTTAATAACTTATTAAATATAGTTTTGAACAGCCATAGACATTCCGATATTCAAGAGAATCCAGACCCAATATGGTATTGGGTAAGCTTACTAGACTTTTATAGTTTCTCAAATTCGAAATAGCTAGCTTTCTCAGAAAATCGATCGATGGATTGATTTTTTTGGAGCTTTGTATGCATTCATCAAGATATATGTTTTCAAGATTTAGGCCTCTACAACATTTGGCATCTCAACTAAATTTTTTGAGAAAAAGAGATCCAAATGCTTCAAATTAGCAATGACATTTGGGCTAATAAAAGTAAAAGGAAATAAAAAGACATAGTTTGTCATTTAATTGGTTTATTTAAAAAAAAATAGAAATAAAAAATTAATATACACAACCTTTGTGCCTTTCCATAGTTGTTGAATACTGCTCCCAATGTGGTTCAAAACTTGGAGACAAACACTTTTAAGGACATTTGTACCATTTAAGATATCCTAGTTCACTTGAAAGATGATTGAGACTTCCTATAAACTTCCTACAAGACTAAGGAATTTAAGGCTTTTAATTTTTGATAAACCACAGTTTTATAAGTCTCCCAATTACCTTTAACATACACAACTTCAAGATTTTCAGTTGCCTAAACTTTATGCAAAAAGAATAACATTGTTATATTTTTTCAAGGGTTTTCATATTCTAGAAAAAAAAGACAATTTAAGATTTTATACTCAATCTATTACTTTTACCTCATTCTCTAACATAGCTTTCTCGAAATCTTGGTAATCCCACAACCTACTCCACTTCATGGGCTTCTTAGGTGATTTTTCTCGAACAATACTCTTTTCCAAATCCTTTAGCAAACTCTGCATATATATCCTTCCATGTTTCTTGGTTATGATTGATTTATCAACAAGAACTTGTATGCCATATTCAGGATGAAATCCACGAAAGTTTAAAACTTCCTTCACATAACTCTCATTACAATCGTTGAGGAAGCATGTAATATCAAGAAATATTTCTTTATCTTATTCTTCCAACTGATCAAAACTTATACGTAAACACATCCATAATATTTTTACTTCTATTATATCTTAGCCTACCCAATGCACTTCTCCACCGTGAGACATTTCAACCAAACAAAGATGACCCAATTACTTCAATGGCCAATTACTTCATGTGCCAACTGTTCATAATCATTCAAAATATAGTTTACTTTGAAAGAATTTCTACAAAACAATTGCATAGCATTTTCCTATCTCAACGAATCACTTTGATAAACATCATCCACTCCCTGTGTCCTCAATATATGTTCGTCCCTAGAGTTATGATGATTCTGCTCCCTCCACCAAGGCATCCACGTAACATATTATCTCTATTCCTAGTAAACAGCTTAAGTTCTTCAAGTTGATCAACATTGTCAAGAACTACAAGTGCTCTTGCATTGTGCAACCTAGTCCATACAAAACATGTTCCCTAAAAAGCATTACAAATTTCAAGATTTTTCTTATTTAGAAACTAGAAAAATTAATTGCTTTTGTAAAACAAATGAATTAGAATCTCAAAATTTTTTGCTTACATCGTCAATAAATGGGTCACCATCTATACAAACTGAGGTCACCACTTACCCCTACAAGGTCTCCAATGACCACAACTAAATGCTTTCACTGACCAAATTCACATTCCTATGCTAATGAGGTAGCTTGACACATATCATGCACTGCCAAGATTCCCAATAACCAAAATGAAACACATCACCATGCAGAAACTTTGTCATGGGTCGCCACTTATAGAAACTGAGGTCACCCGTTACCCCTACAAGGTCACCAATGACCACCACTAAATGCTTTCACTCACCAAATTCACATTCCTATGCTACAATGAGGTGCCTTGACACACATCATGCACATGCAACTCTTGAATCCCAATAACCAAAATGAAACACATGAGCATGCAGAAAACTTGCCATGGGTCACCACTTATACAAACTGTGGTCACCACTTACCCCTACAAGCTCACCAATGACTACTACTATATGCTTTAACTGACCGAATTCACATTCCTTTACTACACTGAGGTGCCTTCACATAGATCATGGACTGCTAAGGCTTCATTCCCAATAACCCAAATGAAACACATGACCATGCAAGAACCTTGTCACGGGTCACCACTTATACAACTTCAGGTCACCACTTACCCCTATCTCCAGTCAGTACGAATAAATGCTTTCAATAAAAAAACAACAGTCAATATCAGTGAATACATTAACATGCAACTTCACATTCGTGTGGTCCAATGACACATTAGTGGCAAAATATGATATACAACAATACTAGACTTTGTACAGTGCAGACCGCTTACTCAAAAAGGAAAACTGAAATTTCTTGCAGTCCATTAAACTTTTCCATGAATTAAATAACTTAAATCAAACTGAAATTATTTGCATTCATTCATCCATTCTTAAAATATAATCCAAATTGTACGATTACAAAAAATAAAATATCATCATCAAGGATAAGTGCCAAATTTCAGTAATATTTCATATTAAAATATAGGCATTTATGAGTATTAAATGATAAAATAAGTATAAAATAACCCCTAATTTATGAAATTGTACCATTTTACATATTTTATGATTTTAATTTAAATAAGAACAATTTATTCACAAATTTGTGCTAATTTCAGGTTTCTAGGGAAGAATGGAGATAATTCGGCAAAACAAAAATATACAAAGCTAAAAAGAGAAAGTTGGAATGCATTAACACTCACCAAAGCTGCCCAAACTCACAAAAAGCCATAATGCCGCTAGTGGATCTCGCTTGAGCAAGATAGTGCAAGAACGTTGGGCCTTTTTACGTTTTACTCGCCCAAGCGAGCCCATTAGCGCCCAAGCGAGAAGTCACTTAAGCCTAAGCAAATTAGGTTAAATAGGAGGCTTGAGACACAATCCTAGTGTGCAAGATTGAGAGGAAAACATCATTGAGTGACTTGTAACCCATTTGGGAGAATAGAATGTGTTAGAAGATGTGTAGCTAATTCTACCTTGTGGATTTGGGAGTAATTTGTTCAAACTTTTATGTATTGAGGTGATATCTGAATATAATATTTTGTTCTTGATTGATTATTGGTATTATTGTTTTGCTTCTAATTTTTGATCTAGAATCTTAAATATGACTAAAAAGTATTGTTATGGTTCTGACCTAAACACTAATTCTTAACATATTTGAGTGTTAGGAATAAACTTGAAATTTTAATTGCTATCAACGTCTAATCTTAATGATAAGTGTTTTTTATAAATATGCGAGGAATCAATATTTAGGAAGCACCTTAATAATGTTATATGCGAGGAATCGATATAAATGATTTTTATACGGGCATCAATATTAATCAAAGAGCACAATATTATCACGCTAATCAAAATACAAAAGAGTGAGAAAGATAAAACCTAATCCCTATTTTTCCAATTGAAGCAACAAATCTTTGCCTTGTTTTCTTATTAAACATTGCCATTACAACAACTTTCAACACACTTTCATTATTCTGTTTTTATATTTCATGAATATTTTACTTGATTATTCAACTGTGCCTTGTAGGTTCGATATTCATCCTTAGGAACACATTATTACTTCTGACAACGCGGTGCACTTGTTGTAAAATAGTCATCAAGTTTTTGGCACTGTTGCTGGGGAACAATTGAATTTTTGAATATAAATTCCTAAATATTGTGAATATTCAATCTATTTTTATTTTTTGTTAATAGTTCTTAATTTGTTTATATTTTGTTACTATTTTTTATTTTGATATATTTATATATTTGTTTTTATTTTGTTTATTTTATTACAAATTTGATTTGTTGATTTTCTTTTAATTTGCTGCTTTTGTTGTTTTAATCTTTATTTTGAATTTATTTGTTTTCAGATTTATTCGGCTTTTAATTTATTTTGAGATTTTTGAATTTATTTGTTTTTATTTTATTTTATTTCAATTTTGAATTTTAAAAGAATTAATTTTGTTTACTCCTAGTGAATATTTTCAAGTTTTTTATTTTTTTATGTGAATAATTTTTTAGTTTTAGTTTTTTAAGATTTGTACATTTTTCTAAAGATTTCTTTTTCTTTTTGTTTTGAGTATGTTTAAAGTTTTAATTTTTTTTAAAGTCATCTTGTCCTCCTTATGTTATTGTTAGAACAAAAGGCTTTAAACAAGAGGAGGTTGAATTTTTTAAATTGTCAAAAATATTGGACAAGAATGAGGATTAATGAAGAAGCAATAAGATCAGCCAAGAAACAAAACTGTTTTTAATTTATTCCAGAAAAGAGACAAGAATCAACCGATTGTTTTTATCAGTAGTTTATAAAAACACAGTTCAAACAATTTTAAGGAGTGAGGGATAGAGAGATTCACACACAATGTTTATACTGGTTCACTCTTACACCAAGAGCTACATCCAGTCCCTAAAAACCCCTAGGTATTCCACTAAGTAATCAACCACAAATTACAAAACACAAACACCAAAGAGGTGATCTTGAACCCTTGAAGAACACTCAGCCTCTTTGATACACAAACACTACAAGTCAGAACACCCTCTAACTGTAGACACCAGTACCTTACAAGTTTTACAAATATGAAAACAATTACAAGTAAGTGTTAGAATTGTAGGCCTTAAACAAGAGGGGAGGGTGAATTGTTTTTTAACGTTTTTCAAAAGTTTAGAAGGTATGAAGATAATCAAAGAAGAATCACAGCCAAAGGAATCAAAAAATGCAAGATAGAAAACAGTTTTAGTTGAATTCCATAAATTCAACCGTTTGTTTCTGTGATTCAACCAATTGTTTTTATCACCAATGTATAAAAAAAACTAAAAACAATTATATAAGAGTTAAGGGAGAGAAAGAATCACACAAGCAATTTTATACTGGTTCACTCTTTTACCAAGAGCTACATCCAGTTCCTAGAAACCTCTGGGTATCCACTAAGTAATCAAAAACCAGATTACAAGCACACAACCACCAAAGAAGTGATCTTGAACCCCTCAAGAACACACACTTCCTTTGACACACACAATCACACCACAGATCAGAACACCTTCTGACTCTGTGAACACAAGTTCTTACAGAAATACAATTGAAGGAAGAAATAGGATTGATCACACCTGATACAAATCAAATCAAAGTACACAGCAAGTCCTAATTCATTCTTAGAGAAAAATCCAAAGCTTTAAGCAATCTTGGAAAAAACCTTGATTTCAAAATCTGATCTTGTAACCCTTTTGGTAGGAGAGTATAACAGAACATTTATACTCCAATTAGCAATTAAAATCATTTTTTATTAAAGTCAAATCAGTTTGAAAACATTTAAAGCATATTTAACAAACTTAACAGAATTCTGTTAAGGTAGTTAAAAAAGCAATCGGTAACAACCGATTGACTTGGTTTGACAACAAAGTCAACCAAGTTCAAATCTTCCAAAACTAGTTTAAAAAACCTTAAGTATGAAACAACCGATTGAAACGATAAAAGAACTGGTTGTTTTCTACTTCTTCATAAAACATTCTTTTAAAAAGACTTGAATTAAACCAACTTTTGGATTCAAACTAAGAGTGAATTAATAAATTCAAACTACCAGAATACACCCAACTAAGCTACAATCAGCCTTCAAGCAATCCATGGAGATTTGGAGTCATCAAAGCTTTTCTTCAACAATCTCCCCCTATTTGATGAAGACAAATCCCTGGTTTTTTTTGTTGAGTTCTGTTTGAATTTGAAGGTACCTGCAAAACAATCAAAAAAGCAGTACCAAAGAGCAATTCCATCCAGAACCTCTTATGCTATTGAACCAGCTTCCACTATGTGATTTTCTCAACGAGAAACCTCAAAATCAGTGTGAAAACAATAAGAATTAATGGCTTAAACAGGGGGGTGAATTGTTTATCAAAGATTTTCGCAAAGATTGAATAGGAATGAAGCTTTAACACAATTCACAGATTAAAAAATCAAGGAAAGCAATAAAACAATGAGTAAAAAACTGTTTGCAGAAATTCAATCGGTTGAAACTTTGTTTTAACCGGTTGTTTATGGCAGTAGCAAAAGTAGAATTAAAACAAACAGTTATGAGGAGTGAGAAAGAGAGAGATTTACTCAACCAATTTTATACTGGTTCACTCAACCTTGAGCTACATCCAGTTCCCAGAACAACCACTGGGTGCCACTAGTAATCACTCACAGATTATAACTTACACAACCACAAATAGGTGATCTTGAAACCACAAGAACCACTCACCCTCTTTGCAAACACACACCTCTAGCCATAACAACCTCTGACTTTACAGGATCTCACACACACTTACAAGTGTATGAAAGATCAAATACAAGAATCACGAAAGGAACAGAATACACCTGAGTTTACAGTAATCAGAAAGCTCCTATGATCAGACCTTGAACCAGTGCACAACTATACAACAATCTTGCAAAACTTTTGAAAAACTTCTTTCAAATCAATCTCAAACTCACTGTGTTTGATATAAAACTTATGTATTTTGTTTTGAAAGAAAGGCTATATTTATAGCAGACAAAACTAGCCGTTCTAGGCAACATTTATTAGCCAAAACAGTTTTGATTCACATCCAAAACAGATTAAATGTCACAATCAACAGGTTGAAAAGTCATTTTAACCGGTTGAATTAGTTAGGCCATTACTTAACAAAGTCAAAAACAGTTTTAAAACCTTCAAACAAGCCAAGTGCCAAACAACCGATTATTTCGAGATTTCAACCGATTGTTTTTCTCTTTACTTAGAAAAACACTTTTCTCTTTCAAAACATATTTGAGCAAGCTTGTGTAAGGAATTAGGAAAGATCTTACAAAGATTCTAAACACCCTAGACTAAACCCAAAACAAAAAGCAACAGAACTTCAAGTTTCATCATGGATTTGAAACATCAAAGCTCCCATGTTCTACAAAAACTAGTGAAGTAGGAGAGAAAATCAGAGTTTCCTGCACAACTACATATTAGCTTATTAAAAACAATTAAAAACAACAATCAATCAACTATCAATCCAGCATATTCTCCCCCTATTTGTCTTCACAAATAGAGTAAAAGAGTATAAAATTGTCTAAGCAAAATAAACCCAACAAGCATTGTTCAACAAATATAAAATCATCAACAACAAAAGACTTTAAGACATGACCAAGTCTTCAATCATCTTTCCCATACTGGAGTTCAAATAGCTGGTTCTACACAACATCTATTTGCTCATCCAAGTTCTCAAAACGTGCATTCATGCTCTGGAATCTATCATCAAAGTTCTGAAAATTGGTAGCACAAAATTCATGGAGATTTCTATGGTTTTCTGCAAAACTGTCTATTCTGCTCAACATCAACCTCTCAAAGGGTGATATGGATGTGATACGTTCACCCATGTTTCTAGCATTTTGTTAAGCATCATAACCACCAACACCTTCTCCTCTAGCTTCCATATCAGCAACATCTCCTTCAACAACAGCTTGATCTTCATCTTCACCTTCAGCATGTGCATCTCCACCTTTGCTTATCCATCTTCCATTAACTTTGGTGAATCCCATCCTACTTAGTGATCCATTATTGAATTCACTTGTAGACTTCACAAGTTCAGATTTTTCATCCTCCAAATCAACTTTAAAGTAATGTAGAAATTTTGTGATCAAAATAGCATAAGAATAGTGATAATCCTCTAGAGTAAGATTACTTGAGCGAGTTTGGGTCGAGTTTTGAATGTTCCAACTTTCCCTTTTAGCCCCTTCATCTCACTTTTTCGCTAAAATCCTAAAATTGACACAAATTTGGTAATAAATCGTTCTTATTCATATTATAATCATAAAATATGAAAAGAGGTTTAAATTCATAAATTAGACGTTGAATTATAGCTATTTTATCAATAAACATCTATAAGTGCCTATCTTTTAATATGAAATAATATTTCCTATTGCAACTCTACCCGCATCCTTTCGGTCTTCTTTCTCATCTCATCCATTAATTCTTGACGTAGCTTACTGTCCATTTCTGCTTTGCTCTCTTTGGGGGAGGAGAATGAGTGTCGTGGTGCAGCTCCAAAATATAGTTTAATTCCAACCCCTTGTCTAGCTGCACGAACACGACCACAATGCTCAGGTCGTCCAATTGCTTCCACCAGGATATCGTGACGACCTTGAGAAACAAAATTACCTTGGGAGTCCAAGGTATCTGCAAGAGACCAAAATCATATCATTTTTTAATATAATTAATGCTTTAAGAGACTAAAAATAACTCACAATTTTTTTGATGATAACCCCTACTTGCTCTGAACTTGGTGCACTTGACTTCTTAATTCGGGCCATCTTCCATTTTACATGGCGCAAAGGTGGTGATGGAGGAGAAATGACCCCTATCTAGATTGCTCATTTTCCACCATCAGTGATTGCTCAAGCTTTCGGTACCCCGAACGAAACAATACGTGCGGGGTAAGATTCTTTAAAGCTATGTCTTGAGCTTTCTTCTGACGATCCTGTCATAAATGAAATAAACAAAGTGAATTAAATAATATTAACTTATTAATATTATATAAATAAAAAATATATAAGTAACTTCACTTACCACCCAAGCTTCATTTTCACGACTTTCTTTAAAAAGAAGCCATGTCTCTTCATCAATATGTTTGTATTATGGTATAATTACTTTTTTCGCCCCTATATTTAGGGTCCAATTTTCTACCGTAGTTTAAAAAAAAATCAATTTGGTCCCAGGATTTTTAAAAAAAGTATGCAATATGGTCCCTTCGGTTAAATTTTTACTAACAACGTTAATTTCTGATGACGTGGCATACACACTATCACTAGTATGCACAAGTGGACTTTGCACTTAGGGATCTATGTTATTACCTTATATACGCGCTAACCAACAACAAAAGAAACACCAATAGAAACCGCAGAGCCAATTTATCTATCTTTCACGGTTCTTCCTTAGAAACCGAAACAGAAATCCACCATAAGAATTCCCAATCAATTAGCGATCTAACTACAGTCTAACATCTCATAGATGCAGTATACACCGGATTCAATTAGTCAATGACGTAAATTTGTCCAAAAAATAATGAAAGAATGGGAAAAATCTACAACAAAAGATGCATCGTCGGAGCCTTGTTTTCGAACAATAAGTTCAAGTCATTTTCCAACGGCGTTAGCTTCAGGTCCAATTCCAAGTATATCACCCTCTTGCTGCTATTGAAACGTTTCAGAAGTGGTGATTTGGGAATAATAGAAGAAGAAAACCCTTCGTTCATGCTACCCTTATGTTTTCTTATGTAAAATTGGGAAAATGAGATAAATGGTTCAATTGCAATCATTGCAACCACAAACACTCTACCAGAATAACCACCAACAAACCCTTCACCTTTCTAATTGTTCCAAAAGGTTCATAAAAAACATGGAGAGGGAGATTCCTCCGTGGCAGCGACGAATTCATCTCCACTCTAACAACGCGGTTGGGCATCCTTCTATGATGCGCTTGATGCTCCGAGATGCGATGCTTAGGCTCCGCAACAACGACTTCAGCATCCTCGCCCTAACGATGAAGGTGAAGTATGCGAAGCTCGTGACTCTCAACAAAATGACAGTGTTCGCTGTCAACGACCTCTCAATCTTCTCTGGTTCTCACGCATACGTGGTAACGTCAGGTTCCATCGTGCCGAACCTTTACCTGTCGATTGCGGATCTCAATTGAATGGCGACAGATTGTTGTCGCTGGAGATGGAGAGGAAGGGCGTCCGTAGCGCAAGGTTTGACCAATACGCTGCCGTAGAGGCCCTGGTTACCGGAGTAGGAAGAAGGATGGTGGTTTGGGAAGAGTGCCAATACTCATTTCATTGCCTCAGCTCTTCAAAGTGGTGCACAACCACCATACCTGATTGCTTTGTGTTTCAAACTCCATTGCCCCATCCTTTGACCCTGCTTGAATCTAGGGTTAGAATAAATTCCTTTGACCCTGCGCTCCACCTATCCATACTAATGACAGTGTGTATGCCACATCATCTGAAGTTAACGGTGTTAGTGAAAATTTAACAGAAGGGACCAAATTGTATATTTTTTAAAATACTTTGGGACTAAATTGATTTTTTTAAAAACTACTGTAGTAAATTGAATATTGACCCTAAATGTATGGACGAAAAAGGTTATTATACCTACTTTAAACAAGGACTTTCGCTTTTAAGCTTTCCAAAAACATAATTCGTCGTCAGTCTTGACTTAAATTGACGAAATTTAAGTGCAATATTGGATAGAATCTTTGATCGAAGCGGTTCCACATTAGGGATTTGAAAATTTGCCTGCAAAATAATATCATCACATTAAGTCTTAATCAATGAATATTAAAAGGCAATATATGAAAATGATAATAACGTAAAGCTTACCTGAACATCCTCCCAGAGCATGTTTCGATCCACCTTTGATACATCATCCCATGAATTAATCAAAATGGAGAGCCTCTCACGAGAAACAACTCCAAGATAGTTGTTAAACGTGTCAGCATTATGACCAGAAGCCACTCCAGTGTTGACGTCAATATCAACATGTGTCTTCTGACCAGCAGCACGTCTCATTAAGAGAAACTTCAATCTAGTAGGTCATTTGCTGCCTCGTCTGGATCAGGGTCAGATTGGAGTCTGATCGTCATCCACATTTGTGTTAAAAAATTAGGTAACATACATTGGTTAATCTGCATCGAAAGAAAATCATATAAAACAAATACATAAAATTCTAAATGCGTATTACCAAAAATATTTCTAAATTTATTACCATAGTCTATGAATGTTCATATGTAAATTCCTTCACTGTGGTCTTTACGGGTTGCATGTACATCATCAAGTACATCGTCATCTTTATTAATTATCATTGTTGTTAATGAACCGGGGTCACCATTTTCAATATCATCTATGGCCTCCCCTTGTTTTTTCCCGTGTAAAACGACATACCAATGTTCTGACGTAGGATCTTGGACGTAGAAAACCTGAGATGCTTGTTAAACCATTATAAATGGCTTATCTCGATACCCCGTCTTTCGAAAGTCCACTAGTGTGAATCCTAATTCATCAACTTTAACCCCACTTTTATTGTCAACCCATTTACACTTGAAAAATGGAACAAAAAACTTAGTATAGTAAACCTCCCATATCTCTTCTATAAACCCATAGTATGCCATTGATCGTATAGGATTTGTATCTTTCAAAGTGGAAAACTGCATGGACTCGGCTTCAAGAGTAACACCAGAATTTTGAACTGTACTCTTTTCATCCATAGACTTCGTGTAAAATATACAATTATTCACTTCGTACGCTTTACAAGAAATGACATCAAACTTCAATCCAGCAGCGAACCAGGTCAAGGTCTCCGATGCCGTTGAATCCTTTAACACCTCATCTTTAAACCAAGGCATGAAAGTTCTATTATGTTCCATCAAAACCCATTTCTCTGCTTGTCTTGGGTTATTTGCCTTCACAATGGCTTTATGAGCTTATATGTAAGATAAAACTTCATTTGTGTTATTCCATATATACAAATGTGCTTGCAAGACTTCTGATTGAGATTTGCTTGCAATATTCACACCACGTAAACATTTACTTATAGAACGCCTGTGGTGCCATGAGTTAGCTGGAAAACCTATTGGATTTGCTTTTGACATGTACTCTTAACAAAATTCAATACTTTCTTAGGCTATGTACGATTCAATCATTGAAGCTTCTGGACGATAATGATTTTTCACATAACGTTTCAAAATTTTCATATACCGCTCAACAGGATACATCCATCTTAAGTACATTGGTCCACACAATCTAGCTTCTCTAACCAGATGCACAACTAGATGAACTATGATGTCAAAAAAATATGGAGGAAAACACATCTCCAATTCACACAAGATAACAACAATTTCATCTTCAAGTTCATCTAATTTTAATGGATCAATGACTTTACAACATATAGAAGAGAAGAATGAACACAAATGGGTTATGGTATGTCTAACATTTTTTGGTAAGATCCCACAAATAGCTACCGGCAACAACTGTTGCATCAAGATGTGGCAATCATGAGAATTCAACCCAATTAACTTCAAATCTTGCGTTGACACTAGGCTCTTCACATTTGAGAAATGTCCTTGTGGCACTTTCACGCCCTTTAGAAATTGACATAAACTTTTCATCTTTTGACATCTTGTAACAGGTTGGGGGCAAATATGTACGCTTACCCATTTGTATGGGTGCCAAATCGCCTCGTATGTTCATCTCAATCAAATCTAAACGAGAAATTAGACCATCCTTCGTCTTCCCGTTAATGTTAAGAAGTGTACCAATTAAGCTATGACACACATTCTTCTCAACAGGCATTACATCTATACAATGTCTGACTTCTAACCTCGGCCAGTACAGAAGATCAAAGAAGATTGATTTTTTCTTCCAAATGCTTGAGATAGATGACTTTTTTTTTACTTACCGAAGGTGTGGTCTATGTTATTTACCTTTTCGTAAACCTTAACACTAGTTAATGGAGTTGGTGGACCACTAGTCTCTTGGTGTCCATTAAAGGTTTTTTTCAACCTTCGGTAAGGATGATGACTTCTAAGAAACCTCCGATGCCGAAGATATATTGTCTTCCTTCCATGTTTCAATTGTTGAGAAACAATGTCTTCTTCGCATATTGGACATGCTTTATGACCCTTAACACTATAACCTGATAAGTTACCATATGCCGAAAAGTCATTGATGGGGTAAAATAACATGGCATGCAGCTTGAAAGTTTCATTTGCAAATTCGTCAAATACATGAACACCCCGATCCCACATTAACTTAAAATCTTCAATTAGGGGACTTAGATAAACATCTATGTCATTCCCTAGCTGTTTCAGACCAGATATCATCATTGACAACATGCATTTTCGCTTCATGCACAATCCAGGAGGTAAGCTGTAAATAACTAGTAAAACAGGCCATGAGCTATAATTTGTACTCATATTACCAAACGAATTCATTCCATCTATAGCTAAACCAAGTCGGATATTTCTTGATTCTTTACCAAACTCTGGAAACTCATCATCAAATTTCTTCCATTGAATAGAATCAGCTGGATGTCGGTACATGCCATCACATTTCCTCTCATATGCATGCCATCTAAGATTCTTAGCATCGTTTGGGTTTGCAAACAAACGCTTCATCCTTGGAATGATAGGAAGATACCACATAACCTTCATTGGGGGTCCATGTTTTTCTATCTCTTCAATAGTATCGTCATCTTTGTGTTTAAACTTATAACGTGATAACCCAGACCCCAGACAACTTTTCAACAATTCAAAATCTTTCCTGTATAATACACAATCATTAGGACATGCATGTATCTTTTTATACTCCATACCCATTGGACAAAGAATCTTTTTGGCCTCATAATTATGATTAGGTAGACTATTTCCCTATGGAAGCATATCCTTCAACAATTGAAGCAATTCCATGAAGCTTTTATCGGTTCATCCATTTATCGTCTTCAAATTCATCAATCTTAACTCCACCGACAACCGTGTGAACTTAGTTGATCCAGGATACAGTGGAGTCTCTGCATCGCTTGACATACTTCCATATCCATGTGCATCTGCAAAAGACTCGACTCCCACATCACGAATCATGTCCTCAATTGATCATCATCTACATCATCATGTACTGCATCATCCATGGTGGATCCCACATATTCTTCAGTTACGGAAACGCATGGTAAATTTAATAATTCACTATGCCATGTCCAAGTTGTATAAGATCAAAAAAACCCATCACATAGAAGGTGCTCCGCAGACTCATTTTTGGGGTAAACTCGGTGGACTCGGTGGACTCGTAGTGGACTTGCGACTCTGGTCCGAGTTGGTGAGTCCAAATGGTTTTTTTTTAAACCAAAAATGTGTCGTTTTGAATGGGGGAACTGAACGAAACCAAAATGAACTTAGGTTTCGCATTCTGTTTTGTATTTGCGTCTTCTTTTGTGGAGTGCGACGCGGTAGATTGAGTGGTTGTCGCATCGCGGTGGTCGCGTCGGAGTGGTCGTGGGACTCGTGGGTTGCTGCTCATCATATAAGGTTAGAGATGGTGGTGTGAAATTAGGGTGGGGAAGGGAAGGGATTAGGGTTCTATTTTTTTTATTGGCTGCAGAATGAACTGTTTTTTAATTGGGAATAGTTGTTGGCTGCACTGTACATTTGTTTTTTTGGACAGAAATTGAATTTGGAGGAGTAGTATTTTTGTTAAGAAATTTCTAGGAGTGGATCAAATTCAAGTGAGGTCAATAGAACTGCATCTTCTAATAGAAGTAAAAATGCTTCAGGAAATAGAACTGATGTTGGATGGAAGCATGGGATAAATATTAATGGAAATGGTAAAAAAGTGAAGTGTAGTTATAGTTCAAAGACTGTGAGTTGAGGAATATTTAGGTTCAAGCATCATCTTGTTGGAACTAGGGAGGACTCTGAACCTTGTTGTCAATGTGGATGAAGATAAAGATGAAGATGGAGATGATGATGGAGATGATGGAGGAGAGGATATCATTAGAGGATTGGACATAGAAACTTGAATGTCTAATTATTTAATTTCTATGACTTGAATTGAACAATTTAACTTTTGTTGTATTTGTATGAACTTCTTTATTTGAGACTTTGAAGTTAGATAATTCTCAATGAGGACTAAATGTAGTTATTTACACTATTATTTTTTTTTAATATGAAAGTAGACTCTTACGAGTCTACGAGTCGAGTCTACAGAGCTCCCACGAGTCTACGTAGACTCGCAAGTTTGACAACCTTGATTATAACAAATACTAAATAATATAAATTTTAAAAATAAGAATTATAATAAATAAAATATAAACAAATGCTTAACATTAAAAAAAATTCAAAAAAATTTAAAACAACACCAACCTTGTGCGTGACGGCAACGTTGGTGAAGAGTAGAACGAGAGTGGCAGCAGCGGCGACAACAACAGCGACGACGACCACAGAAAAGCATAACGAAAAGGAGCGAAGGCAATGAAACAATATACTTAATGTTGAGCACGGGAGCTTTGATGTTTCAAATCCACATGAAGCTTGAAGTTGTGCTGCTTTTGGTTTGGGTTTAGACTAGAATGTTTAGAATCTATGTTAAGATCAATTCTTTAATCCTTACACAAAGCTTGACCAATCTGTTTTAAAGAAACAAAGTGTTTTTCCTAGCAAAGGGAAAACAATTGGTTGAATTATCGATATAATCGGTTGTTTATCACTTAGCTGGCTTAAAGATTTTGAAATTGTTTTTTGAATTGGTTATCTAACTACCTGACCCATTCAACTGGTTAAATCGTGGTTTCAACCGGTTAAATGTGTGTTTTTATAACAGTTTTTTGAAAACCTGTTTTAACTATTTTGGATGTGATCAAAATTGATTTAGCTCATTAAAACTGCCTTAAACGGCTAGATTTCAAGTGCTATAAATATAGCCATTCTTTCAAAGCAATGTAACAAGTTTTGATACTGATTTGAGATCAAAGAGAAAGATTAGTTTTTGAAAGAAGTTTTTCAAAGTTGCAAGATTGTTGTTCAACCTTTGCTCTGGTAACAAGATCTGATCATAGGACTTCCTGTTGTGTGTAACCTTAGGTGTTTTCTATCCTTGTCTAAATCCTTGTTATTGTACTTTCTTTAAAACTGTTGTGTGTGAAATCCTGTAAAGACAGAGGGTGTTCTGTCTTGAGGTGTGTGGTGTTGCAAAGAGGGTGAGTGGATCTTGTGGTTTTCAAGGTCACCTCTTTGTGGTGTGTTGGTGTAATCTGGATTTGATTACTAGTGGAACTCAGAGGTTGTT
>Ga0123342_1002225_pt1 | contig 32360 bp, 14 predicted proteins | sample Turbeawhitnodule_FD_89960 | JGI IMG/M metagenome (GOLD analysis project Ga0123342, IMG submission 89960) | Root nodule microbial communities of legume samples collected from Mexico - Turtle bean Mexico white nodule | ecosystem: Host-associated > Plants > Roots > Nodule | place: Mexico: Nepantla... | reverse complement strand
GAGTAAAATACATGGTGTATATATAAGAAAAAGATTAAGACCTAGCTGAAACAGAAAAAGGAAAGTTGGGTCAAACAAACAAAGCCCAATAATTTAAAATAGAAAATTAAATATATTAACAAGAGGTCCTTTAATATATCTAAGAATTCTAATTGCTACATTATAGTGAGAAATTGCAGGCTTAGCAAGAAATTGAGAAAGTTGTTGTGCAGAAAAAAGTTATGTCAGGTCGGGTATTACTAAGATACATAAGTCTTCTAATCAATATTTTATAGGCTTGAACACCTGTGAAAGGACCACTCTAGTAGATAATGATTTTGCATGATTATTAATTGGAGTAAGTGCAGGTTTGCAGGCTACAAGACCTGTATCTATTAACAATTCCAGTGCATATTTCCTTTGATTCATCATTACCCTTTTTCTTACTTTCTATTTCAAGACCAAGAAAATATCTTAAATCTCTAATGCTGTAAAAGATCCTTTAGAAGAATTAATGAAGAAGGAATGATCATTCATAGATTGAGTATATCCATAGAAAGCAAAAAGGATAACATTTTGGCAAACCACTCTCTCTTGGCTTGCTTAAGGCCATATAAAGCATTTTTTAATTTACAAACTTGTTCTGGTTGAATACAAGTCAATCCAGGAGGAGCAACCATGTATACATCTTCTTTAAACCCTCCATGTAAAAAGACATTATTTATGCCTAATTGTTTCAATTTCCAATTATAGATAAAAATTAGAGAAAGAAGCAACCTTATGGTGGTCATCTTTGCTACTGGAAAGAAAATATCAAGGTAGTCAATGTCGTATATTTGTGTGTATCCCTTTGTTACTAGCCTTGTTTTATACCTTTCAATTGTTCCATTAGCATTATATTTTTATTTTGAATATCCATTTGTAACCTTCATTATTGCATTTTTTTTGTCCTCCCTTAAGTGTGTATTAATTGTTTTTTTGTGATGACAATATGTATGTGTTCATTGACATATTATGGTAAGTTACCATTTTCTGTTGGATTTCAAGTCTCAAATACACCCTAAATTTTAAACTTTAGAACAACCTATCATATGATACCATTCCCTGAATTCTTTTCCATATATTTCTCATGTATTAACAAAAAAATATATGTAGACATAGTTGGTTCAAGAAAAGGGGGAGGGGGTTGAATAAAGCTTGAACTCAAATCACACATTTGAAAAAACAAAGTAAACACAACATCTAACAATATATATCTGTGTGTATATATATATATATATATAATATATATATATAGAGAGAGAGAGAGAGAGAGAAATAGGTACAAGATTTATATTGATTCACCCAACAACAAAGGCTGCGTCCAGTCTTCTCAAGCAACCACTTAAGAGTCTTCACTAACATGAGTATTTGACACCTCTCCATGTACAAAAGTATTCTACACCTCTCCAAGATTTATCTATTTTCTTCTAAAATGAAATGAATAAAAGATATAAGCAACTTAACTACTTGGTGGTTAAGATAGTATATAAATATAACTACTTCATTAATAAGAAAGTTGGAATCATCATGAATGTCATTTTCAACCATCAAGAGATTTATTATCCTTGGTTGATTTGTTTTTCTTTTTTTAATCCATCTTAGGACGCTTCTTGAACATACATCTTCATATTAATAGAATCTCTCTCATGTACAAAACACATTTGAGATTAATAAAAAAATTATTTTGTGAGATTTTAAGTATTTTAAGAGTGTAATAGAGAGTTTCTTCAAGAATCAACAATACACTTTTGTTTTATCAATGTGATGTGTTTATGGTACTTCTTCACCTTGTTCATTTTGATTTTGATTTTATCCTTATTTTCTCCAAGGCCAAGAGACTCTTAGGTTCTTTGGACGAAGATTTTAGTTCCAAATCCTTTCATGAATTGATAAACTCTTCAAATTCAAGAAAGGACTATGTCAAAGTGTCAATAGTAGATTTTTTTTGAACAAATTGTTTAAGATTTTCACTAATAAGTTACATCATCAATAAAATCGTTGAGAAAATAACAAGACAAATAACTTTTGAATAAGTGTAACTATCTTATATTTAGAAAAAATAATAATAACATATCATTTGTAAATTATATTTATTGACTTAGAGTATAAATTTAAAATATCATATATCCATTTGTAGTAACTATAGACAAGTGTTTATAAATAAAAGTACTCATGATAGTATTGATTTGTGTATTGTTCGTATACTTCACTGGATACCCCCATGGTATAGCTGAATCCTCTATAGTTTAATACATCTCAAAAAATTGAGAAGTACTCATGAATAACATGTTTAACATAATCACTGGACAAAATAGCTATCTAATACTATGATTAACTTAGTAAATGGGACACAATATTAAAGACTCATGTTGACATTATAAATATACACTCCAAGACAAGACAAATGTACGCATTCTAGTGGCATTTATTACTCCAACCACTGATAACCAAATACTGACGTGAGCGTTGAAGTACCTTTTGCAGATATCATCAACTCTAACTGAGGCTGGAGGCTGAGACCTAGGAGAGACGGTAGACTAAAGATCGAATTCATATAGAAGATGCACATAAGAAAATATCCACACGAAAACACCTTCCTAACCCATACAAAAACAATTTGAAAAGCATATTACACAAATATTATAAATTTTCGTAACACCTGTGGTCATAGCTAATAAAAATGCAATTACTATCTATCTTATCACCGTCTTTATGTTATCACTCTTGATTCTTTATACTCTTCTACTTTATTTCATGTTCATTTGCATCTCATTTACTTGAATTTTGATATATTCATTCTTCTGTTCAAAAAATTTCGAGTCAATTTACCGCTTTCCATCCATTTAAATATTTTTCATTTTACATTTTAGTAATCTCTTTATAGTTATTCTTTTAGTCTTACTTTTGCTATTTTGGTTTAACATACTTATTTTACATTTCTTACTTTTTCAATCTGAACCATAAATTAGAGAATTCGTGAATAATAATACCTGACCCACCCATATGTGAAATGGAGATTTAGTTTGGGTGAAGATGTGGCCCTTTTAAGAGCTAGAGCACGAGGCTTTTGGGGGAACAAAGAGAACGGTGGTGTGGATGAGCTTTTTGACAAATAGGGTTGCCCGTTGAATAAAAAAATGATAGTGGGATTCTAAATCATAACTTCATCAAATTGGGAATTTAAAATCTTGGAGAGGAACAAGTTCCAAATATATATATACACACACACGTTTCTACTACTAATATAAATATGTAACACATTTATAATTTTGTTAATTTGATAAAAGCAATATTGGTTATTGTAAGAAATAAAAATAAAACACCAAAATCATATGGAAATGAAGTGGGTTTATCGAAAAGAAAGGGAAAACGAGCACAAGCACCTGGCACTGACTATGCTTTCCTGTTAAACCAAAAAATCAAGAAAAGCAGTCCGCGAAAGGACAATGTTGTTACAAATCAAAATACTGTTACATGTACCGGGCAACTGACTACAGGCTACAGCTGATCAATAAATTAGCAGTATAAAACAAAGAAAGAAACCCATGCTTTCAAGATAAAATAATAATGATATTAATAATAATAATAATAATAAATAATAATATACAGAGGAGAGGAAGGAGAAGAGAGGCTAACTATGTAACTAGAATCATTTCTTGGAACGTTTCTTGGGTCGCTTATCCTTGCCAGCACTAGCACTATTTTCCCTCCCACGCTTTGAACTTCCTGCATTTGTCTCCACTACCTTCTTTGGAGGTCTACCTACACTCCTCTTCGACTGAGAGTTGTTCTCAATGTTCTTATTCCTTTTATCCCCAGACGCTGATCCCCCTCCACCACTATGCCTTGATGCCCTTTCTTTCCCTTTATCCCCCTTTCCATTATTCACTATTTTCTTCTGCTCTTTCACACCAACACCACCTCCACCTCCCTTGCTGCTGCTACTACTTCCTCCTCCTCCACCACCACCACCGCTACCACCCTTCACTGCTTCCACTGAAGTATTACGCTTTATCCGCTTCAAGAAATCTGCAGCAGCATTCCTCTTCTTGTCAGGCCCTCCTTCTGCTTTGCTCTTCTCTGGTTTAGGGGTTTCAGATGGCTTGTTACCGGAGGATCCTGCCTTAGGAGTGGAGTTAGAGGAAAGTTTCTTATTGTTGAGGTTCTTGTTGCTCCTTCTAAGGCTTCTCGCTCCAGTGACAGGCTTTTCCTTGGCCTTGGGAGGCTCCTCCTCGTCTGTATCAGAAGAAGAAGGTTTCATGGGAGGTTTTGAATCAGAGGATGGCCTTTCCTTCTTGTCATTGAAGACGGGTTGGTCAACCCCCTTTTGACCAAAAGTGGTCGAGGAAGGTTTCGCTGACATTGAACTGCGTTTGCGGCAAACCAATATAGGACCAGAGGCTTTGTTCTTGGAAAAGAGAGAATCTGGTTTGGCTAATGGTACGTTTGGAGGGAGTGAATCGTTCTTCCGGGGAATAGGGTCGGACTGTGCTTGGCCGTAGTTCTTCATCTCGGTGGTGACAAGGCGGTGCAGCTGCCGTGCCGCCTGTGACTCCGGAGAGTCATAGGGGAAGATCACGGTGGCATTGGTGAAAAGGAGGAGGAGATCGCGGAAGAATGCACTGGTGCACGAGGAATACTGACCTTTCTGGATTCTTAATTGTATGGTTTCCAGGTCCAGAGGCTGTTTCACTATATCTTTGTATCTGTCCGACTCCAGCTGCCACAAGAGACCACACCAAAATATGTTCACTATATTGTCATAATTGCACGAACCAACATCTGATATTCATTCATGGTTAAATTTTTAAGATGCGAACAGGAATTTATTTTATCCAGCAAAATCATTGGGTTTTTCGAGCACATGTACAAATACTCATTTTTTTTTATAGCACACGTGTACAAATAGTGTCCACTCATGGAAAAAACATATCCGAGTCTCTAAGTTCTAACGGTTTGGTCAGATCAAAACTTGAATTATTATAATATAGATAAAACATTTGATTAGTTGCAAATAATTTTTGGATGTATTTAACATTAAAAAGATCTTTAAAATAACCATGAGAGGGCGCACACATCTAAGACCGCGCTTTTGCTGTTTCAACGTGAAAGGACGAGCACAGGAAGAAAGAGGGAAAAGAGCACAAAAAGCTAGGGCCCATACGTATTTCCACTACCGTACACATTTTCCTTTTTATTATCAAATCCAAACATCAACAGCTTAGTGCCAATACGGTAACATTCCCGTCCCGTCCAATCCAATTCACATATTCGATTAGACAAAGAACATTAAACTGATTATAGTTATTTAATGAAATATTAATTATATCTAATTTCTTATATATGCATTCTAAATGGACAAATAAATATTATTAAAAAATTATTACTTTATCTGTCAACAAAATACTTAATAGTTAAAATAATTCCTTATTCATAAATATATAATAAAAGAAAATAGATTATTAGAAAAAAAGGTAAACAGTGAGAAAAATGCAAAAAAATAACTTGTTTATATATATTTATATATAAGAAGAAAAAAATACGTTCACTGGGGAATATTTTGGAATAAACAAGTTTACTCTTAAAAACAGAAAGTATTCAAATTTAATATTCTGAGAAAACACAGTTGGATGACTATGACTCATGAACAAACACGTCACCGCCGCGAAGCATGGGCGCAAGAAAAGGGAACGAAAAAGAAAAGTTTAACAATAATAATAATTAAAATAAGCTTGGTCTTGGTCAAGTGGTTTATTTTGGGTCGTAGTGAATAAGATATAGCCCAAAAAGCTCTTCTAGTAGTGGGCTTAGGCCGATTCGGTCTAAAAACAATTGTGAGCACGTTGCATGCAAACGCACTCAACACTGGGCTCACAAAACTGCATGTGCACTACTACTAAACCATAATATGGACTTTCTTTCCCCAAATTAGGGTAAAATAAAGCAATTTTATCGTGGGAGAAAATTACGTAAATTGGCCTTAGTGATACTATTTTGGCCCTAGGATAATGAGATCTTAAAATAAACATATTCCAAATTAAAAAGCTTGCATGTTTCACATCAAGACACTTTACGCATCCCGTTAGCTTTAGATTTTATACTTACTATTTTCATAATAACTTGCGAGTGTACAAAAAATTTATAAAATTATTTATCCAAATAATGTAAATTAATTTTACCTTCTGACATAGTTAATCAACGATATTGAAAATTGATCTCTTTCTTAAAATAAGTGCCATGAAACAATACGAACATGGCCATGTGTCATGCGCACCTACCATTTTTGGCGGTAAGAAGCCATCAAATCTCTAACTTCACTTTAGTCCTTATAACTACAAACTAGAAATAGAAATGGATCCTCCTTCATTTTTTCCCCTATAATAAAACTGATAATTTTTCACGTTCTTTCGATTTTTATTATCGATTCGCTCTTTTATTCACAAACTCCGTGCCCATAAAAAACCAATCTGTTTCAACAGTGGTCCCCTTTCGTTGGACAGTCACGATTTTAAGAACGTATCCGCTTCTTGCTTGGAATTAAATTTTGCAATCTGTTATTTTTTTAAATAACTCGTTTAATTTCTTTTGTTTAATTATTATTTTAAGCATAAGAAAATTGTATATGTATATTTTTCAACGTGCATGCATGTTTTTTAAAAAGTAATTTGCTTTAATAATAGAATAAGAGATTATCATTATTATTTTTTAAAATTTGAAAAGAGGGTGAAATACCGGTTTTATCCACGCGAAAGGAGTAGATGGAATACCTGGCTTTCAAGACGGCGCTCGAAGAATGAGCTGTGCTCGTGCCCCTTGATCAACTCCAAAACCCCAACCAACGGTTCTGATTTAACCATCGCCACCTCGTCGTTCTCCGGCGGTGTGGAGGTCCCACCTCCACGACCGTCGCTGCCGGAAACCTCTTTTCTCCGCCGCGTCTTTCTCTTCCTCGTCAAGCTGGCTGAGCTCTGCACCTCGCTGCTCTCCCTCGTCCCTCCCTCTCCAGAGTGAGCCACCGAGTCGTGCAACTCAGACGAGTCATCGTCCTGCTCCACCTTCCTCTCGTCACTCGGAGGCACCGACTCACACGTTGGCACCTTCGCTAACGCATCGTAGCTTCCGTTATTAGACTCCTCCCCAACCGGCTTTCCCTTCCTCGCAACCGGGTCCGGTTCTTTCGAACCGGTCTGAACCGGATCCGGTTCGACTTTTAACTTTGCTTCACCTTCCCCGGTTTTATCAAACCTCGAACCGGTTGAGTTAGACTCGTTAACTGACTGATTCTCCCGGTCCGATTCGTCGCCCGTTGTTGGCAACATCTTGCCAGCGTTCGCGGTTCTCTCCGGTTCGGAATTCGCCGGTCCAGCCTCCTCAACTTCTCCGCCGGTTTTGTCGTTTTCCGCCCGCGCTTCGCCGGAAACCGCCAGATCTGGTTTCTTGTCGTCTTTACAGTCATTCTCTTTCGTTTTCTCCTCCTCCAGCCTCTTCACCTCCAACTGCAGCGACCTTGATATATAAAAAAAAAACGAACCAGAAAAAAGAAATTAAAGAAAAAGGTAAATTAGATCTAAAACCTAAAAAGAATAAAATATTATCAGGAGAATTTAGGAGATTTACAGAATGGAAACGTCGCTCCGCTGGACGTCGCGGCGGAGCTCGGCGACTCGGAGTTTCCGCAATTCGTCTAGCCACGGGACGTGATCGGAGTTGTCGCCGTCGGCGGCGCCGTTCTGTTGCGGCGGCGTAACGCCGTCGTTGCATTGGTCGGCGAATCGGCGGCTGAGATCGTGAAATTTCTGCTCGCAGTGGCGCGCCGTGGCGAGGAGGCGCGTGGCGCGCGACTGAACCTCCATGGCGACGGTGTCCCAGTCCTTGGAACCATGGCGGTTGACGGCAAACGCTAGCAACAACTCCTCCCACGTGCCCCAGGCCTGGCTATGGTGGTGGTTCTTGTCTCTGTCAGGTTCTGGCTCTGCCTTGTGGTTTTGGTGGTTTTCCATACGCTACGAGGAAGATGAAAGAAAAAGAAAAATATGTTCTGGTTTAACCATAAACTGGTTCTTTCCAACACCCGCCTCCTCTTCTCACACCTCTTCAAATCCAATCCCTTAATTATTATTTTTTAAATAATATTTATATTGAAAAACTAAATTAACTTTAATTAAATAAAAATTAAAACCAAGCATTAGGGTTTTTTCTTGCTTTTTCTTTGGTTTTAGGCTCCTAACAAACCTCTCTTATTCGCTCCTGCGCGATGAGTCTCTGGATTTTGGTTGACAAAATTCTTCCATGTTCATCATCTCATAGCTTGGGGCTGGGGTTTTGGGCGTGGTGCTGTTGCGTTTTGTGTTTGTGTGTGTGAATGTTCGAGATTGTGAATCGTAACGTACCAAACCAACACTGTGCACTAACGTCTTCGCTCCACGGGCCTTACTTATCCTCAACATTACTTCAATGAAGCACTCAATATTGAGTTGTGAGAGACTTTTGCTTTCTACTTGCGACACTGACCCTTCAAATTGAATCGCCAATTTCCCCCACTCCTTCTCCTTCAAATTGGACTCTTTACCCGTTTTCTACTGCTTAGTGGCCCAATCTCACGTACTTGGACCAAAGCGTGTAAAGCCCAATTGTAATTTAAGTTCTATCATTCTCTGTTCCAATAACTTCAAAAAAATAAATTGTTCATGGCAGAGAGAGAAGAAAACATTTACAAGTGGATGAATTTTCTTTGGCAATTTCTCCCTCCACCATATCAATTCCAGCATGCACCCAATCAGTTCTAGAAAATGACAAAAATACCTATTCTAAATAACGAAAATAACCTTACACAAAATTGGGAAAAAATATTTTTAAAACTTTTATCCAAAATATTTTGGATTTCAATTTTCGGAACATATTTTTGAATTCTGAAATTTTTTATCAAGAATGTATTTTTAAGTTTGTGTTCAGAATTTTTTTCCAGTATGTACTTTTTTATTTCTTAATTATAATTATTATTTTGGATTTTTTAATTTGAAATAAGGGTAGTTTTGGAAATTTAAAAAATTATATGCTACAGGAAGAATTTGCCATTTTCTTTTATGTGTGGTTATTGTTTTGAAAACAAAAGTGTCTTATTAATATTAAATTCATTATAATTTATTGCCATTAATGTTGCCCAGCTCATAAAGTGTGTATGTTCTTATTATTATTATTGATAAAGTGTGCGTGTATATATATAATATAATATTATTTATTATTTTTTCAATAATTAATATGCTTACTTTATGTTTAAATTAAGTTGATTACTTCAACAAGTGTTTAGAGTTTTCATATAATTCCTATTTTTTAATTTTGACATGAAATTAATAGAAATTTTAGGACGTTGATTAAGAAACAAATGTAAATAGGTTCATTTAAAATCATGGCAATATTTTTTTTAAAATAGTAATTTGTAGTATTAAATAGAATGTATTAACATTTCTTTAATCGAAACCATTAAAACCCTAATTGTCAATTTGTTAGCTCACTTTAGTGTCAGAAATTATTATATCACCGTGCTCTTACTTCTTAAAAAAAAAAAGAGAAATTACTATGTATTCCTTTTGAGTATAAATACATGAGTGAAACTTAACATTTTTTGTAATTTTATGATAAAAATCCTTAAAAATTAAAGAAAAAACAAGTTTCAATAAAAAAAAATGTAGGATCAATCAATTCCTTTAATTAAAAATGACTCGGTTGAAAAAAACAATAATTATAAATTTAAAGTAATAAAAATGTGAATATAAACGCATTACATAAATCATCAAAAAAAAGTAAAAAAAATAAAATTGGGAAGTGAATTAAGAGAAGAATAAATCAAATGCAAAGGAGTAAAATCAGTTAAATGTGAAATAAAGGAGAATAATTTAAAGAATAAAAGAAATGCATAAAAAGAAGTGGTATAACATATACACTGATTGCATTTTCATTAGCCATTAATTTAGGTGTAAATTTTTTTTTATACTATTTACATATTTGTTTTCCATGTCAACCTTGAGAGACTCTTACTAACCTTAACATGTACATTACTCAAATTTTCTTATAAGTGTGTGTCATTCTATTTCTAAATACTCAAAACTTTATATCAATAGTGTTTATTTGATTTATCAACTACTCCATTAATAATGTGGGATTTTGTTAGAATACCTAAAAAAAATTAATTCTGTCAATTTTATTAAAAATACTTCATATAATTTCCTTTATTCATAATTACCCTTTTCAGATAAATAATTGAAATGAAAAATATTAAAATAATAAATAAATAAAAAATAATGGATTTAAATTTCAATAATTGTAAAGTAATTTATTTTAATATATTATTACTTTAAAAAAATATTTTTATTTCTTAAATTGTACAATAATTTAAAATTTATTTAAAATTTAATTTATATCTTTAAAAAAATATTTTTTACATTAAATTGTTTTAAAAAACTATTTTATTAATTATTTTCTAAATATATTAATTTGACTAATAAATAAACAAACGTGAGAGTGATAACATGATATTGATTTTGAGTCATCAGTATTTAAGTGCGTCAGCGAAAACTAAATACTTCATGAAACATATTAAGATGGAACATTTAGTCATGATCTCAATAACCAAAGTTAAATAGTTCATTTAGAAGAATATTGTAGGTCCATTTAGTGTGTCCCGAACATTAATTTTAGACAATGAAAAATTAGTTTGCTAGGGACCAAGTTCAAGAAATGTATTAGTCACTTAGAATAAGAAAATCTTCACTTTGGTAAAGCACCCTTAAATTCACGAGTAGCACAGGCAAAGTCATTTTGTGTAGTTTGAAGTGGAGACTAAATGAATCTAAAACTTAATGGACTGACATAATACTTGTGTTATGGTCCTACCCACTACCCCTTAATCATCCAGAGGCGAAATTCTCTTTTGTTCGATATATGACATCAATGCAATTCTTTCCAATGAAATATTAGAACCATTGTATTGAGCACAAATGATTCCAATTTATGTAAATACATACTTAATTAAGTTTGTTACCAACCTTGAGTACAAATTCAAGTTACAAAAAAAAGCTCAAAACTTAAATACATCATGCAAGTGGTACTATAACATTTTAGGGTTTTTAATCTTCACTTTGGTAAAGCACCCTTAAATTAATAGGCAGATATAGGTAATTAATAAAGTCATTTGTGCGGTTTGAAGTGGAAACTAAATGAATCTAAAACTTAGTGGACCAACGCAATATCTCATGTATTATGGTCATACCCACTACCCTTCACACATCCACACATGAGATCCCCTTTTGTTTGGTATATGATGTTAGGATTATAGGCTTTGATGTCTCCAAATCCAAGTGGATTACTTGAAGACTTTGTTTTTGGTTGTGTGTATGTGTCTTATGTAGTTTGAATTTGTTAATTTACTCAAAGTTATGATCCAAGGTTGTTTGATTCAACTTCTTTTGAAAAAGAAACGTTTTCTAAACAAAGTGGAAAATCAACATGTTGAAATTTCGATTCAACTGGTTGTTTTACACTTAGATTATTTTGAAAAGGATTTGAAAAAACTTGAAATTGGTTGACTTTGTTGTTAAGCCAATTCAACCGATTGTTTCGTGTTTTCAATCGGTTCATTTTTTTAAAATCTTAACAAAATTTTGTTAAGTTGATTTGATCTAATTTAATTGATTTAAAACTGTGTTGGCTCTTACAGTAAATGCTTTTAACAACTGTTTGGAGTATAAATAAGTGGTTATATGCTCTTGGTTGTTATTGATTCAAGATAACACTTTCAAAATAGTTTTTCCAAGATTGCTTCAAGCTTTGGATCTTTTTTCTAAGAGTGGAATATGATTGCATTGTATTCTTTTTACTTCAATCTGAGATTGTACCCAGGTGTACTCATTTCTTTCTCTCTTGACTACTGTATTTCTGTAAAGACTGGTGTTGTGCAGATTCAGAGGTTGTTATGAAATCTGTGGTGTTTTGCCAAAGGTGGTGTCTGTTCTTGAAGGGTTCAAGATCACCTCTTTGGTGTGTGTTGGGTGATCAAGGTGTTTGATTGCTTAGTGAATTCTCATAAGTTTTTGAGGACTGGATGTAGCTCTTGGTAAAGAGTGAACCAGTATAAACTCTTTGTGTTGATCTCTCTATCCCTGCTCTCTTTTAAATCTGTTTTTGCTTTGTTTTTAACATTGCTGATAAAAACAACTGATTCTTTCGCAAAAACAACCGATTGATTTTATGGAATCACATTAAAAACAGATTTGAACTTGGCTGAATTAATTTCTACTTCATTGATTCCTCATTGGCTTTCAATCTACCTTCAACATTTGCGAAAATCTTTCATAAACAATTCACACCCCCTTTTGTTTAAGGCCTGTGATTCTAACATATGACACCAATGTAGTGCTTCCAGTTGAAATATCATAAAGATCGTACTGATCACAAATGTTTTCAATTGATATAAATATATATACTTAATTAATTAAGTTTGATACCAACCCACAAGTCACACTTTTGGCTTAACCAAATTCTTTCACAAGTCACTAATGGCTTAACCCAAGTATTCTTTCTACCAGTCCTGGCTCAAGGCGAGTATTCCCTCAACAAGAAGTCATTCCTGGTTTGAGATAAAAAAAACAAAATGTCTTTATGATAAAGATCACATTTTGTGTTCACCAGAGATGGTAATATCTTTTGATGCATATAAAGTTTAGACTTTCTCTAGTGAATACAAACAATGTTCTTATAAATCTTTTTAAGAGAAGAGTTTCAACACAATACAACATAGTATCTCACTTCCTTCTTCTTGAGTTGCTTTATATAAGCTCAAAGAAAGTAGTTGTTGTAAATTTGTTTTTTCCCATTAAGCAACTTTAGCTTTTCTATATGTTCTTTCTTTTATTTGATGAGCTTGAACATTGATGATGCATTAAATGCATTTCGTGCAGCATTAAATGTCATTCTATTTTTTTACGTAATCTCCCAAAAGTTGGATATACTTATCTATTTTTGGGAAGTGTGTCTTTGCTTGACTTTGTCTAAAGTGCATAGTCATGCGAAGCAGATAGTCTTATAGTTGTCGATCATTTGATGTGATTTATGATTTCAAACAAATCTCCTTGGCAGACAGGAGTAATGAACAGTACTTAAAACATTGAATAACCATATATGTTCAAAAGGTACAAGGTTAGCTTATGTGTCTATCATCCCTACACCATTTTTTATTTTAGGCAACACTAAACTATGTCTCATGTATATAATCCTTGCCTAAACATAGAAAAGGAAATAGTTTCACCAATGTGGTTTAAGAACTACCAAAGACCACGTTTATAAAACCATTGATTATATATAGCACATCTTTTATTTGTTGCATTTATAATGTGTGGGGTAAATAATGAAATTGTAGCCTAAAAATGGTCTAAGCCATATAAATGTGGCCTATAAGTGAAAAAGGTAACACTTTTACAAATGTGACTTATGAATCACTATAGAACATATTTTTTCGAGTTATATTTGGATATTTTAAACCTTATTTAATTAAAATTATCTTTAATATAGACAACAATTATTAAAACACGATTACTTTAGCCCATATTTTTAAAATTTTACATATTTTCAACCACAATTAATTAATTCATTAATAAAATAAAAAGTTCTACCTTTGAATTCCAAATATACAATACGTTTTGTTTTGTTTTCCCTTCTTCAAAATGTTCCCAAATCTAAATCACATGCTTCCACTGATTTACAAATTAAAATCCAAATCAAACCATATTCCTAAAATTGAAATTATTAATATTATTATTAATATTCTTAATAATAATATTATTAGTAACCATATCCATAATAATATTATTACTACTAATAATAATAATCGTACTATCACAACAAGTTTCTCTCTACAGTACTTATAGATTTTATGTTTGCATATGAGAACCGAGTTCGATTCCATCTAATAGCATATTGTTAATAATAGTAATAATAACATTTATAACTATATATAAAGAGGATTCTCCTCGTAACCGCTTTTTTGGTGTACACATTTACTTTTCCATTTTATCCTTATACCAATGTTTTATTTTATTATTTTAGAAATATATAATAAGAGACTTTTTGTCATTTTATTGTTATCTTGGATATTCCCATAATTTCCTTTTGTGATATTTACTTTTATTTTTCTAATTCTATCCTCTAAAATCCAAATGTAACTTCCTTAAATTTATTTACATATTTTTGTTTTGTTCTCTGGCTTCTTAGATACAAATATGTACAAGTCATTAATCGAAATAGTTAAAGAAGACGTAGAGGAGAAAACATAAAGAAGAAGATGAAAACAAGAGGTGTTTATTTATTTATTTTTTCTCTTTTGCTCTTTTATGTAGAGGAAAGTGATGGTTACTAGCTAGTGATGCAATGATTGATATATTTACTTGGATGTAACATTAATAATGACATTAATAATTATTAAAATAAAATAAATAAAAATATCAAGTTGTGCGTGTTTAAACTTAAGGTACCTACGTCTCAAAACATCAAAATATAAAATATTAATGAATAAAGACAACATTTAACCTTATTTTTATTACGTCAAAAGTAATTGATTGATTTTGAAAGCTTTTATAAATATTTATTTTAAAATAATGTTATATTTTTTTACTTAAGGTAACTAGTATTGAGTATTGAACACTTATTTATTTGATTTTATTAAAAAATTAACTGAATTAAATGTTGATTTAAAAAAAATATGTTTCTTTCTATCTCATCTATAATTCTTTTATTACTTTAAATAATAATGATAATAATAACAACTTATGTTTTTAAAATTTCACTTCAATGCTTGAAACACTATTCTTAAAATTATTAGAACAACGGAATAACATATAAAAAATATTATAAACATAATATCACAATTTTATAATATTAAAAACTTAAATAAAACATAAATTTTGGAGGTTCTTAACATTTAAAATACATATAAATGTTCAAATAAAATTTGCTATTATATTTAAATTGAAATTTCAAATTAATATTTATTAACATTTTTACCATGTAGAATAAATTTTATCACATTATTAAAAAATTATTTCTGATTTGGATATTTAATGGATGGATTTAGTGTTAATAGAATAATTTTTTTTACTTATAAATCTTATTAAATGTATTAAATAAATAAAATGTAAAACAATTAAAGTTATAATAGATACATATCTATTTAATTAATTTTATGAAATTCTTTATTTAGTGTTATTTTATTTTCGGAAAAATAAAAAATTTAAGATAAAAGTGACATGTCTAGGTATAAACTAAAAAATTTCCATTCCAAATTTTATTTCAAAAAATTAGTTTATATTATTTTTTAAAAATGTTAGATATAATTAATATACTATATGTTAACTGAATTTCTGTTTAAGACTGATTTTAAATAAAATATAATTATTTAATTCAGAATTAATTTGTTAGAAAAAGATTCTTTTGTAATTACTATATTTCATACAACATATTTTAGAGGAATAAAATTTAATCTAATATAGTTTTAAAATTATTTAAACTTTTCGGTACATGTATTTTTTTTCTACATAAATCATTTAAAATATGTTTTTTTTAAATTTGATCACATTGTTATTTTTTTCTCATTTATATATTTAACGGATGAATTTAGTTTAAATAAAATAATTTCTATTCACTTATAAATCTTATTAAGTGTATTAAATAAATAAAATGTAAAACAGTTAAAGTTATAATAGATACATATCTATTTAATTAATTTTATTAAATTATTTATTTATTGTTATTTTATCCTTAAAAAATAAAAAATTTAAGATAACGCATGTCTAATTCTAAAAAATTGCCCATTTTAAATTTTATTTCTAAAAATTAGTTTATATTATTTTTTAAAAATGTTAGATATACATTAATATAATATATTGAATTTCTATTTTAAAGTGATTTTAAATAAAATATAATTATTTAATTCAAAATTAATTTGTTAGAAAAATATTATTTTGTAATTATTATATCATATAAAATATATTTTGAGGAATAAATTTTAAATTAATATAGTTTTAAAATTATTTAAACTTTTTTTGGTGTATGGTTTTTTTCTACATAAATTATTTGAAATTTATCACATTATTAAAATATTCTTTTTAATATGTATATTTAATTAGTAAATTTATTTTAATAAGATAAATTTTGTTTACTTGTATTAATTAAATAAAAAAGGTTCAAAAAAATACGACAATCGTGAATCACATATTATTATTCTTAATAATAATGATTTTTTTAAAACAAAGTTTTTTTTTATAAAACATTGTCATTTTGTTACAAAGGTGTGAAAAATGAAAATTATGATTGTAAAATGGCTGAATAAAATTGAATGGTAAAAGTTGTGACATATGAATAGCAACAATTGACAAGTAAATGTGGTCATATGACAAAAATCGTTGTATTTAAGTAATATCTAGGAGAACATATTCCACAATTGTCAAACCGTTGCCTAAAGTTTAGGCCACACTTTTATGTTGTTACCTAAAGTAATTTTTGTTGTAATGCATATAAGTATCAACTATGCTTATTAGATATAAAGATAAGATTACATAACGTTGTATCGTTTGTCAAACAAAACACTTGTGTCTCACATGATCTAATGTTTGAACTAGTATATCATCTTACTCACAAAACATGACCATGTTTATACTTATATGTTTTGAGCACATAACCCGCATATGTTAAAAATTTAGAAAAGTTTTTACATCCTCATAATTTCTTCATGAGTATCATATTCTCAAATTTTGTAAATTATCCATTAAAAACTCTACAATCTAGAATACAAATTTGTATTATGCATTATATAATATTGTACAATGGAACACAAATTTCAACTTCCAGATTTTATAAACCTGGAAGTCTCTGAATTCCACATCTCGAAACTAAAGAAAAAACATTTTGAAACTTTTACCCGTATCTTATTATGCATATGTCGTGAGAATAATACTATGAGACATTTACCTAATTCGTCTAAATAAATAAAAAATATTCAAAATTTATATTTAAAAATTATTTTTCATTAATTTAAAAAAAATAAAAATTTGCGGGCTGACTCGTAGGCCCGCGAACCAATTCTTATGCAGGATAGACCAATAAAATCAATCCACATTTTTTATGCGGGGCGGACCATTCCGACCTATATTTGCAGACCAAATACGAAATGGATTTATGTGGGACGGATTAACCTGCATTATCACCCTTACTTTTAGATTTGTCATATGAAACTTTTATACTCTTTAATGAGCAAGTTAGATTTTTAACGAACAAGATATATCATATTTTAGATGAAATTTTTCTAGAGTATAAATGAAATTATCTAAATTTTCTAATAATAACAATAAACATTTTTATTAAAAGAATAATGTTCTCAAACAAGGTTGAAACCAAGAGAAAGATTGTCTTCATTCTCGGTCTCATTCTCCTTCCTCTTCTCGAAATGGTCTCCTAACTCTTCTTTCATTTCACTGCTCTGCCTCTCGTCCTTGTAAACTCCAAGTTCGGATGGTACCTGCAAAAGACACTCCGATGCTCAAGTGAGATTTCGGTATTCGGTGTTATTAATGCATAATGATGACATATTTTATTCTCGAAATCTACGTTTATTTATATGATTATCATGTGTCATTTGCTATTGGGTTGGATCATGATTAAAAGTGTATTACCTAATACTTGATAACTAATTAATCTTGTTAATCTTCTATTTAAGCATAATAAATTTAGTCGTGTCGGTCGATCCTAACTAGATGCGAGACTTTCACCTATCATACAAATAGTATTTTGTTATCTCCAATAATTGTGTGACTTATTATTTTTTTGAAATATGTGAAATCTTTCCTTATTTAACCAGAACTTCTCGGATTAACATAATATAAATATCTTACTATTGGATTAGTAAAAGAAAAAAAAAACAAATATATTAATTACGTGAGACATAAGGAAACAGTAACCTTTTATTTATAAGTGAGTTTCAATCTTAAGGAAGGAGATATACATTTCAACAGAGAAACACTTGAATGTTTTAGCCCAAGACATTTTAATTAGAATAATAAAATAAAATATTATTCTCCAACAAACTTAAAAATAAGAATGAGTAACACATGTTTTTTAAAATATTTCAAATTTAATTATTTTTTTAAATCTGACATTTGCTTTTAGTCATCTCATTCTAAATTATATTAATTTTGGTCGTTCAAATGTTATTTAAATCACTTCTCTCGAAAAATGATATATTTCAAAATTAGAGTATTACAATAAGACATTTTTTTTAAAAACAACCTAAAACGAATTTCAAAAGTTTTAGACACACATGAACATATGACCCAGTGAGCAAAACAGCTTGTTTTGGACGCCAACCAAAGCACGCTTTCTTCTGTTCGTTGAGTCGTTGGTGAATTCGTATCAATACCCAGAAGCCATGATATTCATTGATGGCCATCCATTCTCCACCCATTCATCCTCACCGTCTCAACCTCAGGTACCCCTTTCTTCCTCTCTCTCTCTCACCCATTTCCCTGTTCGTGATAACGAAGTGAAAAAACTAACTATTTCACTGCATCATGCGTTATTCACTTTTCTTCTGGCTATATATGTCACTGATATTATTACTTTTTAATTAATTGGTGGAAAATTCTCTGATGGGCATGTTCTATTTGGATTACGCATTCTTGTTGACTTGTTCTTCTGACACAGTTTACTTGATTTAGATGAAGCACAATCATAGAAGAAAACTAGGAAAATGTAAGTGAGACCCATTTCTCTAGGACCTCTTCCGAGTGTTGTCAGTATTGGGTTTCGATTTTTTTAGTTTTGTAATTTAGAATTAGTTTTTTTGGGGAGTTTTAGTTTTTAAATGTGAAATCCAAAGCACACAAATCAGTCACGATTTGTAATTCGGAGTTAATTGGTGGAGATTGACGTGGCCATAGTGGGGGTGGCGTTGGAGTGGGGGGTTGGTAGCGGTGGTGCTTGAGGTGGCGGCTGTAGTAGTAATGGCTACAACAATGATGACGATAGTGGTGCCGGTGGCAAGGGTGGTTGCAGTGACTGCTGTGATGGTAGCAGCAGTAGCAGTTGTCTGTATTGTTTACTGGACAATTGGGTTAAGTTTGTGGCTTTCTTTTAAATGATACTTGGACCACTGATATTTTATTTAATGGTGTGATTCATTCATTAGTTTAGCTGAGAACAAAATCTAAGATGGAGAAAATTGAAGGCATCTAAAATTAAGAAAACTGAAGGCATGGTCATAGATAAAATAGGGTAGGCTAAAGCTGTCAAAGTATAAGAAACAGGCTAAAGTTGTATTTCATTCGAGTCCACCATACAGATGTCGTAGGTTTTGTTGTAACAAGAGAGACCTAACAAGCCTGATTGCTACTGGATGAAGGACTTTAGCCAAGAGGGCTTTTTGACACTTCATTTGGGCCTGTCTGCCTCGTCATTGGGCTTGCTAACACATGGATATAGCAATTTTGTGTGCATAGACTTATCACTTGACCTTCTATACTTACATAGGACCTCTTGTCTACAAATTGTCATGTTCTTCACTAAATAAATTATGGTAACTTACACCTCAAAGGCAAGGAATTATAGAAAGATGTAATGATATAGCTTATTATTTCTTAGGCTATGTTTTAATGCATAGCTCCTGAAAAAATGCATGACATATTGAGTTGTTGTTTGCATGATTGGATATTACAAGGTTTGTGATGCAAGTATAAATATGATTTTAGTATCATTTCATAAGCATGTGAAGACTTGCATTCTGTGCTTATGAACAGGGAAATGATATTCTACTTGCTTTGCTGGAAAATCCCAATCTGATATCAGCCTCAAGCTCTTTTTAAGCTAACCCAGAAAGGAAGTTCATTGCATCTGATGAGCCTGGTTCAGAGAGATCAAAATGGGTTTATATATTCCAGAAAGAATATGCTACAGTTGACCCTGCCCTCGTTGATGTAACTTTTTAACCCTCTGTAGTGTCATTAAGATAATATAGATTACTTTAAACGCAACCATTTCCCTTTTACTTTAGTGACGAGTAAAATTGTAAATTTAATTTTATACCAGTTCATAGTCCATTGTTGTATGCCACTAATAATCTTTTGCATGGAGGCCATTCATACTTAATTGAACTGTAAGTAACATCATCTGTGGAGTTTCTTTTTCCAATCCTGAATATTCTGAGTTCTGCCTTGCATTGCATCCCATTTTGTCCATTTTTGCCTTGTGTATTTCTTTGATCTTTGATATTTTTTCTTTTATTTGCCCCCTGTTGGCCTTCCTTTATATTAGAGAAACCGATAAAGAAAATAGGACCAAAAGGCATGTAGATTCACTTTAAAATATGATGCTTTAATTAATGTTTTAAACTTTATATTAACTCAATAAACCTAGGCCTATAGTGCTTTAGTAATCTCAATGATGTTAAATAGCTGTTATAGTGGTGCCTTAGCGCTATTGCATTGTGGAATTTCTAGGATCTGCAATTGTGGCTCTGTCTGCTATTATGGCCAATGTGTTTCTTGGCTGTGACACTCATCCTGCATCCTCTTGTCATTCATTTCTGATGAGTCTTCGTCCAATTGAACTTTGAATTAATGTTGTGTTATTCTTTATACCTTTTATTTTTATTTGCTTACAACTTAATTTTTTATGTCTATATATATATATATATATATATATTGCTATGTGACTTCTGCTAATTTGCCTGCAATTTTATCTGCTATATACCGTAGTGGATTATTTTCCATCATTTTCTTTGATCTTCATAGATTATTCCGTGTAATCTGAGGAATCATCAAATTTGCCTGTATGATTGGCAATTTATATTAAAATTCATTTTACTGAATTTTTCTTTTCTTGTTTAAAAATGTTATTCGTGTGCTTCTTTTTCCTCCCATATCACTAGTTTGTTGGCACTGATGAAGCAACAACGTGTGTTGGCCTTGTTATCCGGAACCAAAAAAATGGAATGTAAGGACTAAGAATTTGTGGCTAGATTACTGTATATTAAGTTTCACAAATATTCCTTCTACCAGTTGTTCAATTTTTATTTTATTATTTTTAATGCAGGACATCAGTTGCTCATTTGGATTCGCCAAAAATTGTAGAAATGGGCCTTTCCCAAATGTTATCATCACTTGTTGCGAACAGTTTGGAGACCGAGTTGGATGTGCTTTTCCTTCTCTTTATTTTCTACTTTCTATAACAGTTTTATGTCATCAATCTGTTCAACGACTACTTTTTGACTTAGATTATCTTCTGAAATAAAAGTTGCTTTGTCCCAACTGTAGGTGCATCTCATAGGGGGGTTTGAAGACGTGTCACTGCAAGTCTGACCAGGGTCTTCTGCTTTGTTAGTGAATTTTCAATTTTTAGTTTCCACTCAGACAGTATAATTGTAGCTGGATCGGTTGAACTTTTGTGCAGCATGAAAATGGTAGCGCAATATCAGAAAGCCCTGCATATTTGGATGGTTATTCCTTTCCTCTGTGTTCAAAGATTGTTGATACTTTAAGGTCAAGAGATGAGAAGTTTCACATCCGAACGTTCTGTGTTCTTGGACATAATACCAGAAGAGATTCTGATGGAAATACATACCCCTTTTTCAATGGATTTGTGGTCAGCTTCTGCTTTAAAATATTGTCATTACGTCTGGTTCATTTACAGTATGTGATAAACATCTTACCATCATTACAAAAGCATATTTACTTTGTTAAAGAATTCTAATTAAACAGAATTATAAAGAAAAGAGATATGGATACTGGTAACAATGCCATAACCTAATTCTCCTATTATAAAAAATAATTAAGTACAGTTATCTTAGGGTGTTACAATGCCTTAAGCCTAAGCTTACTAACAGTGAAACTAATAACCTAATAACTCTAATTAAATAAGAAATCACTGCTTAAATCACTTCCTTAACTAACTAAGTGAGTTTTTAATAATATTCTAAAGATATTGTAAAAGCTGTGCACTCTTTTAGTGAATAATTACATATATGTTCAAACTTTTAGATGGGATCTTTGACATCTTCTATTCTATGCATTATTTCAGGTGGAGACTGCATCAGGTATTGTCTTCCCAGCTATTTTTGATGGAACTTCTAGATGTCCAGATGAGCTTGTTAGAAGAATACGAGTATCTGCTTCTTATGAAGATGCCAATTGGAATGGGAAGTTACTAGAAACATATGATTGTGGCTCTGACTGTTTCAAAATTGCTCCTTGTTGCTGGTAACAACTGAAATTTCGTGAATTCATTTTCAAATCTTGCTCGTGGAAAACACTTGTGAAGCCAATGCAGAAATAAAATGATATAGGAAGAAACTCCTGTAAAGTGAGCATGTATTAACATATATAGACAAATAAATTGTCCTAGGCCATTCATGATAGTTAAAATTGTTTTCTTATTGGGAAGTAATGAATTAAATATTTTCTCTGGTTAGATCTGATATTGATTCACAAAATCCTTTCTCTTCCATTCTGATATACTGATGCTTCTTGATCTCTTCTTATCTAGGACTCTTCGTCAATTTCATATTGCTCTGTCACTTCTGAACTATTCTGATTCGGAAATTCTTTCAATGTGCTCAACTTCACCTACTGCTGAGGCGCCAGACTTTGTGGATAACTTAAGAAGGTAAAACATATGTTTGATTCTAATTTTATATATTTCAAGCTATTGTCTTATTTTAAAATCCATCATTTCTTAAAAAGAATCTCATGGAAAATAATATTCTTGATAATTCAGCTTTTAACCAAGTTCAATGGCATCATCCAATCAATATAGGCAAACTCACCTAGTCGGATGAAAATATGGTCGTTGTTGTCTTCAGATGATGGATTTTACAGTTTTTTGAATCATAGTTTTTGTATGATGTTCTTGAAAGATTTTCTTCAATTTATATACTTAAATGAACAGTCTAAGTTTTTCTGATAAAAGAAATTTTAAAAAAAAATCTTATGGCCTCAACTGGAAAGCTTCATTACCCTAAAAATCAACTGTAAAACTTCAAAATATTTTATTTATTTGCCTTGGTTAATCCTCATTTGTCTTCGGAGATTATGAAATTCAAACTTTTGGATCTTATTCTCTTCTCTGGTGTATTCTCTTCTGTGCAGAGTTTTTATAAGATTATAATTATCTGCACTTTTCTATGCAAATATAGTAAAATTATTAGATTCATATCTAAATCTATCTGCAGCCTATATTATTTCCTAGACTTTCATATATGCATAAACATCACGAGATAATAGTAATAATAATCACATATTCAGGCAGTGGAGTTATTTGATCGAGCATCCACACTGGACAGAAACCTTTCCCAAGAAGCAGCCTCGCATTTTTGCTAGAAGTTCTGATGAAAGGTGGATAAGGTCTTAATGACATTCCAAGGTGGCTTTAGCTAATCCTTTTAATAATTATATTAGCTTGTTATGATGCTCATCTCTCATTGGACGTTTTATTTGTCATTCATGTAAGTTATCAATTGCAGTCAAATGGTTTATGGTTTAGTTTTAAACTAATAAATATAGTATCTAATTAGCATTGTTTCGAGAAGAATTTCTGCTAAGGACAACATTCGGAATATGATTATGCCAGAAAATCCGAGAAACTGATAAATGGAACAGAAATGGGGTGAAGATTAGCCATTATTTGTGAAGCTCTATCATAAGCTTAGGATATGGTAAGAAAAACAGGTTCTTTAATACATTCTTTAAAATACACCGTTTCCTGTTGATTGAAACAAACAAGAATGTTTTGAGAATTGTGTTTCAAAGGTTATGTTGTTATCTTTCTTTTTCCAATAGTATTGTGCAAATAAGCATTGGTCTTTCCCATCATCATCTACCCCTTCTGTTTTTTGTTGTGTAATATTATTTCTAAAATTATAGGGTATGTGTAAAAAGAGAGGATTATAGAAATTGTGATTGTTACACGCATTCAATAATTTTTTTTTTATAATCAAAAGAAAATAAGAAATAAAAGAAGATTTGAAAAATATCCTAATTACAACTTTCTACAAATATCTAATAAGAGCACTCTTCATTAAGTTGTTGGAGCATGTGTTATATGAGATAAGCTTGTTGCAAATATAATCTGTTTGACAACTCTTAAAGAGATTCCGTGAAAATGAATATTAGTTGATCAATGAAACTAACAAAGTGAAGGGAGATTTCTTTAGGAGTACCTTTCTTAAACAAAATGACAATCTATATTGTTGTTTGTTTTGTTAATGGATAATTAGATTGGATATAATGTGATTAGATATTTTATTAAAAAGGTGTTCACAAGAAAAAGCTAGAAACATGTGATTAAAGAAAACATTTGGTATTTTTTTGTTGTGGGAAAATTACGAGATAATTATTATACTTGGACCAAGTAGTCCCTTTGTTAATGTACACAAGAAAATGATATGATCTTCTTTACACAATCTCTTGGATGAGTGGAAGTAGATACTTCTCTTGGTAGGAGAGTGTTATCTACCAACACATGGTAAAAGTGCACATTGTATAGGATAAGTAGCTAAACCAAAATTTAAAAGTAGTTGTGTCAAAGAGAGTTGGTTGGTTATATAGCTTTACCTCATCTTCCAAGATATATTTGAATGTTGATGTCTAGCGGGTGAGAATAAATGTATGAGACATTCTATGTAAAATAGACTAAAATTTCAAAAATATAATTTGATCTTGTGTTAGTTTGGAGTCTCCATTGAGTTTCCGCCTTTAAATTCTTAAAGAAGGAAGATAAAATCAATTTTACAACTTGAAGTGAAAGATGTCCTAGTCGAAAATTTTATAATTGAGTTTTCTCTTTACTAGTCATGGTAGTTTCAAGTATGAGAGAGTGACTATTGATAAGATTATTAGATTCCTGCATGTGATAAAGTTTATTCCATTCTCTAGTATGTCCAATTATTCTCCCTGAATTCTTGCCCTCTCAAATACAAAAATTACTATGAAAAAACAGCATTACATGAAAGATTTTTGTAAGTTTTTTATAGAAATCAGATTAATGGACAATTTAGGGACATGAATGAAACTTTTAAGGTTATGGACGAGCTTATTTGGACCTCTCTTTTTCTTGTTGTTATAAGTGAAAAATTTCTTGTTGTTAGGACATGAAGAATATGTGGAGAAGTATTTGGGTATGGGTCATATGGTCAATGGCTCTAGAGTCTAGTATCTAATAGTGAGAAAAATGTGTACTTGAAGCATTGAGAGCACATACCTGTGGGCTGGACATTCGACAATTCTCCAGCATGGTGGGTTATGCATAGTAAGGGTTACAATAGTAATTAGAGTGGCACATCAATGAAGGCTAGATTTTAGGGTTGATAGCACAATCAAAGACTCCTAAAGATCAAAAGCTTTGATACCGTATCAATAAATGAGTTTTTATCTAACTCAACCTCATATGTAAGGTGAGGATTTCATAACACTTTATATATATATATATATATATATATAAAATCAATGTGAGATTTCCAAAATACCTCATCATGTCAAGTAATGAATATTTTGAACGGTCAAACAGTAGTCCGATAATGGTGGAAAATACCTCTAAAGAACTTGACTAAGATAGGTTTTGGATGACTCTGATGCCATTTTTTTTGTATAACAATAATGATATCATTAAACCTATAAATACATGAACCTCTTGGTTATTTTAGGAAATATAGAGTTAATTATAAGGAAACAAATCCCAATAATTATGTGATCAATATTAGCTATAAGATAAATACAAATGTCATATGAAGATTAAAAAGAAATTATAGAAACCTGAGTTAAAAAAATCAAATAAAGTAAAAGGAAATTTATATACACCATGTAGAAAGCATAGAAGACAAGATAAGTCGAATTCACAAGAAACAATAAATCATAAATACTAAGACATATTTTTTTTTTTCAAATCACCATCTATGAAAATAGTCCTTTTGTCTGGTTAATGGTTGTGCTAGTGGCAAATAACAATCACATGAAGAAAAAAATAACCTGATTTTGGTCAAAAGGAAAAACTGTAGTTATAATAAGGACAATAAATCTAAGTATATTCTTTTGTCATTAAGTAAATTTTGAATTGATGAAGTTTACCTCACATGTCCACTTTAATGGTATACACCTAACGAACACCAATTGTAATCTTATATGGAGGAGGGGAAACAAGTTCTCAAGTATCACATGTTGATAAGGAAGTTATTTCTTGCAACATCGTAAATTATCATTAGAAATTAATAATGACTTCACCTACAAACTTATGGATATACATAGAATCCCATGAGAAAATAAAGAAGAATTAGGAAGGAGATAAATAGTGATAGAAAAATATGTGGTGATGAGAATAATCTCTTATTATCTAATACATTTTCAATGAGAGTAATAAAAGTCACTTGTCGATTTAGATTAAGTGCAATATTGTTTTATATTAACCAATAAACTTTATATTTTTTTTAACATGTGAAAACCAATAAACAAAATGATAAGATGAATAAAATCACGACACCTAGTTAACAAAAAATTAAATGATAGAAACTCAATTAAAAAACATAAATATTCAATATTCAATAAATCAAAAAAATTAATAAAAACTTAATTAAAAATATTTAAATTTATAAGAAAGTTCAAACTTAATTACTAAGTTCTCAATCAATATTAAGGATACATTTGGTTTTTCTGATAATATATATTAATAAGGGATTTGCAAGAAAAGGCTAGAAACATGTGATTAAAAAAAAACATTTGGTTTTTTTTTTTTTGGAAAAATTAAGAGATAATTGTTATACTTGGACTATGCGTAGTTCCTTTGTTAATGTACTTAATAGTTTTGATGAATGATAATTAATATACTGATGCGGTTTTTTTTTTATGTTCTTAAGTATTTTTATATCTTTAAACGATTGTGTAATTTAATATTTTTTAATGTTTCAAAAATTATATGATCAACTATTTAATAACATGTTTAGTGTTACAACTTATATATTACATTTATCTAATTAAAAATGAATTAAACTAATTTCATAATTGTATTTTATATCTTTAAACGAATATCTAAAATAATACTTTAAATGTTAAAAAAATAACGTCTTCTTTTAATGGTAGACAATTATCAATTGAATACATTTTTTTTAATGTTATCATAGGAATAGACTAAAAACATTTTTGAAATGTTGATAATGTGTTAAAATGATGTTAAATTCACTTTTTAAGATTTTACAAAAGTAACAAGTTAGTAATTTTTCTTAAATTGTATTAATGATATGTTAAGAATGTTGTTAAAAGCCTTTAACCACATATTTTACACTGCATTTGTAAAAGTGCTGATGTTGTATGTGGTAACATTTTCTTCATATTGTTAAAAGCCAATAATCTTGAAGATATGCAACATTTAAACCCTTTTTTTTTTTTTAATATTTTCAACTATTTCCGTTAAGTTTTGTTTCTTTCTCACTAATGGCATAATCTATAATAGATACTTATTAAGTAATTGTGGATAATCAGCTAAATTAAAACATCTTAAACATAAGATAGTTTGGCCGAGTGGTCTAAGGCGTCAGATTTAGGCTCTGGTCTTAAAGGGCGTGGGTTCAAATCCCACTGCTGTCATTTTATAAATTTTAAATTTAATGTAAAATTGTGAAAAGCTTGTAATTTTTTATTTTTTTTTAAATGGACATGCTTTGTAGAGAGAAACTAAAAAGAAACATAATGTCTAATAATATTGATAAATGTTTACCCATCTTGTTATTATCTTTAATTTTGATTGCATAATTATATTATAGTTGTTTATATCATGTCTTTTAGGTGACTTTGATAACAAAAGTTTATGATCCTAGTCTACTAGCTTGTAGAAAAAACACAAAGTGAGTTGAATATTTAACTTATTGCTTCGTTGAGGCTCGTCGTGCGTAACTCGTAGTTTGAACAATTTAATGACAGGATTAATCCGCCTAATTTACAAAAAAATGTATTATATTTACATATTATTGAACTTGAACAATAATAGTGATGCATTTGAAGTCAAAACGAGATGATAATTAATTACTATACTTTTTTATGTTTTCTTGTTCGTGAAAGATGTAACTTTGATGTATTTATTTAATGTAAATGTTAATCTTATATTTTTTTAGCCTATTTGAATTGTGTTGTCAATGATAAACTTGTGGGTTTGTTGCAACATTTATATGTAATTTTTTTTAAGATTTTATTTATGTGGACTCGTCTGAGATTCATGAGGTAATCATTATGTGGGGCATGCCGACGAAATAACCCATGATTTTTATGTAGGACGGGCCAACTCGATCAACATTTTACAGGTCAAATATACAATTGGCTAAAATGGGACAAGTCAACCTGCATTGTCATTACAATGTGAGTTTGTATGAATATATGCGAAAAAATAAATTGTGAAAAACCTTATTTTGAATCATGCATGATGGTGATATACTTTTCCATGATTAACATATTGATGCTTCTTCTTCCCTTCTTATTTAAGGTTCTTCACCAATATCATATTACTTTCTCAACTTTGAATTATTTTGATTTGAATATTCTCTCGATCCATTCTAGATCATATCACCTCCTAACAAAGTAATTGAGGTTCCAAACTTTGTGAATAATTTTAAAAGGTATATATATATATATACACTTCATTTTGATTTTATAAATTTTAAGCTATTATCTTATTTAAAAGTTCATCATTGCCTTTAAAACATTGTAAATTTTTAAAAAGGAATATAATCAATGAATTAAAATAACTTTTTCTTTTTGCACCTTCATAATTTCTAATTGTACTTTCCTAATTTTTAAAATATTTTTTTACCCTTCATAGAAATTGTTTATGTGTTTTAGAAATCTTTTCGAACAAGCTTTCTATAAATTCTAGAACATGATTTCTAAAAAAAAATTTCCATAACAAAATTTTTGAAACACGTTAACACATGAAATACATTCTTGAACGAGCTCTTTAGAACAAAATTTTTATAACAAGCTTTCCATAACAAGTTTTGAAGAACACATATGTGTTTCAAAATAAGTTTTCCATAATAGAATTTCTAGAACAAACTATTCCAAACATATATGATAGTTTTTGAAATTGCTTTGGAGGATGGAGAGTTGCAGCTAGAAAATGTTCATATAGATGACAACTCGTCTCACATGTTAATCAAATCAATTTCAGTTAAGAAGCTAACAAACTGTTGTAGGATAATCAATTTGATCATGCCCTCAATCCACCATAATGTGATATTAGAAATGCTAGTGAAAGGCTAGAGTGTCTGATTAGTGGCAAATGACAGTCACATGAAGAAAGAAATGAAATGATTTTGGCCAAAAGGGAAAAAATGTAGCCATAATAAAGACCATAAATCTAAGTGTAACCTTTAGTCATTAAGTAAGTTTTGAATTGATCAAGTTTATCTCACATGCTAACTTTGATGGTATACACCTAACAAAAACCAATAGTAGTATTATCTAGAGATAGGAGAACAAGTTCTCAAGTATCACAATGTTATAATGAAGTTCTTTCTTACAACATCATAAGTTGTCATTAGAAATCAATAATGACTTCATCTAGAGACTTAAGGATATACATAGAATCCCATGAGGAAATAAAGGAGAATTAGGAAGGAGATAAATAATAATAATAAAATATAAGGTGATGATGAAAATCTCTTGTTATCCAACACATTAATGTAGCCATAATAAAGACAATAAATTTAAGTCACTTGTAATTTTACATTAACGGTAATATCTTTTTATATTAGCCATAAAACTTGTATATTTTAATGAAATAACAATTACGACACCTAATTAATGAAAAAATAAAAAATAAGAACTCAATTGAAAAATATAAAACTAAATACTTAATAAACCAACAAATTTAATTGAGAGTTAATTAAAAAATATTCAAATTTATAAGTACGCTGAAACTTAATTATTAATTTCTCATCCAATAATAAGGATATAGTTTGTCTGGTAACCATTAAATATTTTATTAAAATGCGGAGACATAAGAAAAAGGTAGAAACATTTGGTATTTTGTTATAGGAAAATTATGAGATAATTGTTATAATTGGCCATGACTAGTCACTTTGTTAATGTACACAATACTTTTTATGTATGGTAATGTGTAATTTAATATTTTTTAATGTTAAAAAACTATATGATCAACTCTTTAATAATATGTTTAGTGTTACAACTTATAAATTAAATTTATACAATTAAAAAATGAATTCAATTAATTTCATAATTGTATTTTATATCTTTAAACGAGTATCTAAAATAGTATTTGTATTATGTATTTATTAGATATATAGTTATTAGACATTTATTATTAAATATTCATTAATCGTTAGTGGACAAAAATCACATGCAAATATTTTGCAACTCAACTAGTAATAGGTATTAACAATTCATGTTAACCTTATAACTCGGTGTCAATCACCCACGTCACCTCATAACTCGACTTATAGAGCTAAGTTCCTAAAGGATAACCTAAAATATAGGTTACACATCATACAATGTGGCATAGCGGTTACATGAAAAAAGTCACTCTGTTGAACATCTATCAAGGCCCAAATGGCTATAAATAACATCATTTCTTCATAAAGTACTTTTGAATCTCATACTCATTTATTTACTCGTATTTTCTCTATTATTACTGACTTGAGCGTTAGAGAATCTTATGCGAGTGTACTACCACTTAGTTGAATAGTTCAAAGATTAAATTATACTCTTACTACACTTCGAAAGAACATATCATTTATCTTCAATAAGAAGAATATTTTAAATATTTAAAAAGTATAAATAACGTTTTGATTGAGAATTATGAAATAATTACAATTTTTTAAATGTTATCAAATGAAAAGACTTAAAACCTTTTCTTTCTTTCTTTTTTAAACATTTTCAACTATTTTTGTTAATAGATACTTATTTATTAATTATTTTTAATTAAAGCCTAAGTAAAACATAAACAACAAGACAGTTTGGCCGAGTGGTCTAAGGTGCCAGATTTAGGCTCTGGTCCGAAAGGGCGTGGGTTCAAATCCCACAGCTGTCATTTATTTTTATTTTTTAAAAAAAAGGCTTTGCAGAGAGAAATTACAATATGTTAAGAAAAAAATAAATAATATTGATAAATGCTTACCATCATGTTATTATTTTAGTTTTGATTGCAAATTATATTATAATTATATTTTTATTATTATTATATATATATATTTCATTTTGATTTTATATATTTCAAATCATTATCTTATTTAAAAATTTATCATAACCTTTAAAACGATGTAGATTTTAAAAAAGGATTCTCATCAATGAACTAAAATAAGATTCTTTTTTTCTTTCTGTACCACCATAATTTTTAATTGTACTCCCATAATTTTAAAATGCCATTTTACCCTTCGTAAAAGTGACTTCCAAATTCTGTGTTTCAGAAATCTTTTTGAACAAGCTTTCATCATACATGAAATACGTTTCAGAACAAGCTTTCCATAATAGAATCTCCAGAATAAACTTTTCAAAAACATATATCATAATTTTTTAAATGAGTTTTTTTCCTAAAACAATCTCTTTCTTCTTCTTTTTCTTTCTTCTTCTTCTTCTTCTTCTTCTTTTTCTTCTTTCTCTCAAAGAGTCGGAAAACGAAAGTGTAGTGATAATGACACAACTATGGCAATAGTAATGTTGTGAAATGAAAATGAGTATTTTTTTATCTTTTTAATTAGTATAGTTGTGCAGTTAGTAATAATAGAAATGCAAAAAGGAAAAGCCTTGAAATAAAATCAGTAAAACCTACTTATTTTGAATAATTCTTGATGATTCAGTTTTTTTAATCAACATACCTTCTTTTTTTCTTATCAGCAAAATCAATAGTTATTTTGTATCCTACAAAACCTTATCTGGTACCATGAAAATATTTTTGTTTTGTTTGTCTTCAAAAGTAGGATACCGAACAATGTCTACATTCATTTTTTTTAGGTTTAATTACCTTTTCATCCCTATATTTATATCTAATAGTCAATTTGGTACACTGGTTTTTAAGAAATTCAATTTGGTCCCTAAGTTTTTTAAAATGTATTCAAAATGGTCCTTTCTGTTAAATATCACCAAATGGCGTTAGGTGGTGCTTACGTGGCAGACACGTGTAAGTTACGTAGATGATGCTTACATTACTTTAGTGAATACTGAATTAGGGTTTAGGTTATTCAAATTGGGGATTTCGAATTTCTGATTTAGGGTTTCTAATACGAGGATTGCTCCCCTGGTTGGATTTTGTGGTGCGCT
>Ga0123342_1002224_pt1 | contig 32373 bp, 14 predicted proteins | sample Turbeawhitnodule_FD_89960 | JGI IMG/M metagenome (GOLD analysis project Ga0123342, IMG submission 89960) | Root nodule microbial communities of legume samples collected from Mexico - Turtle bean Mexico white nodule | ecosystem: Host-associated > Plants > Roots > Nodule | place: Mexico: Nepantla... | reverse complement strand
TCACCTAAATCTCCAACAGCTTCAAATAAGCTTTCTGGAGAACCCGACGATGTGTCTACCTCGGCGATTTCCAGTTATCTGATCTTCTGTTCTTCGGATACGGCAATGATGCACAACTTCAGCAACCACTGACTACGCATGCATGGAGATCGCCGCTTCATCGACCGGTGATCATTACAACACTACTTAAAAAATTATGTTTGTTAGCTCATTTACCTGCAGGTTATTTGTTTGAAAAATACTAAAATGTAACTTTAAACTTGCGAGTATTCATGAATATTAATTTTTTTTCAAATTTATTTTATGTAGTTTTAAATAAATTATCTAAAAATTACCATATAAATCCAAATTGCAAAGCTCTCGAAAACATAAATACGAATAAAAATTACTTAAAACGTAACCAAATAAATAATACTCAGAAACTTAAGTCCCAATAAAAATTATAATCTCTCAAACAACTTTAATATACAAGTCTAAAAATAATGACTTCATTTAAAATAATTCACATTCTAATATTAATATTTTCATCATCAATACATACATTGTAACTATATATACTTAATTCGTAAAATAAAGAATATACGAATAAAATATAGTTTTCTTGAAAATCACTATTTTAGAAATATCACATCATATCATCCAAACAACATTATTCTTCACATAATCATTATTAGAATAAAATGTGGTGAACTTTTAATTAATAATAGATCATATGTTACATATTGACGTTGTATATTTATATTTTACATTGATTAAATTATCGAGTGATATAGTATGTATTTTTTTAACAAGAAAAAATATATAATATAATAGAGACATTAGGTATCCCAATCCTTAAAATGACCTATAATTAATTAATAATAGAAATACTCTTAATTAGTGATATACTATAGTATGTAATTTTTATTCTTAACAAAAAAAAAATATAATATAATATTTTATAAATGTTTAGTCAAATTTAGCATAAAGTAGTCTTATTAGTATAAAAGTTTATATATTTTACATCTATTTTGATCACATCCAATATAAAATATCACACTCTCTCCGTTGATTGCAGCTGTAATTGATAAAGTATTATTCTATATATTATAGTTATAGTTTTGTATCTGGTATATAAATGTGTCACGTATATCACATTCTAAGTTTTTTCATCTTTATTTTTTTTTATTATATATTATAGTCTCATCTAATCATTTACTTTATCTCAGTAGAATCCTTAAAGACCGTTTAGTCTTCATCACAAGCTCTCTCTTAAATATTTAGGTACAATTTTTTTTATCAGCAACAAAAAATAATAATAATCAGTAACTTAAAGGAATGGAGAAAGTGTAAAAGAAAAGTGTTAATCAATAAATTAAACAATGTTAATTTTAAAAAATAATAATCAGTAACTTAAAAGAGTGGAAGAAAGTATAAAAAAAATGTTAATCAATAATTTAAATAATGTTAATTTTAAAAGGGATGTACATGACACATGGACATGACTATATGACTATGCAATTTTAAGGAATACAAACAACAATGGAAATAATATTTTTTTTTCTATGTTTTTAAAAGTTATTCCCAATGCTATGATTAGTATGAGAGGTTTTGTTAGGAAAAGTACTATAAAGGTCAATATAATGTTCAATCTTGATAGGAGAGGGGTTAATTTAGACAATATTATGTGTCGGATGTGCTAAAAAAAAATAGAAACTGTGAATCACTTATTTATGAGTAATGACATTGCTCTAACAAATTGAAATTCATATCTTAGGTGGGTGGGTAGGATATTAGGATAATATCTTTAAATCATTTTGAGCAATTTTACTTGTCTGTCTGAGTTAAACAAAGAACAAAACTTGTTTTGGAAGGTCATGTGGATTGCAATTGTATTACACATATGAGAAACTAAATTTTGCCCATGATCCAACTTAAAACTTGGTAAAGTATTCTTTTATTCTTTCTCTAATTGGTCTCTTAATCCAATCTTATGTTTAAAATCTTTTAAATAAGTCTTTCTTTTTCTTTTTGGTGGTAATGGATTTCCCTTTTATGTCACATCTTAAATTGACCATGCTACAAGTACATGGTCTTCTTTGTTGGCTGGAAAGATGTTTGATTTTTTGTTTTTACTACTAAAAAATTATTAAATAAAAATTAATTTTAGAAATAAAAAATAATTAATTATTATATTAATAAAATTAAATACTATTTAAGAGACTAAAAAGATTATTGATATATAAAATAATTTCTAAATTTATAAACTAGTTTCTAAATTGATATCTAATTAGCTATCAAAATTTTAACAATTAATTTTAGAAACTAAATTAATCTAAATTTATTTGAATAACCTTCATATTAAGGATCGTGACACTCAATTATTAATTTCAGTTCAAAAAAGGAAATAGATAGTAACACTACAAGAAAATCATCAAATAGAAACCAATTTTTAGAGACCAAAATAATTAGTTGTAATAGTAACTAAATTAGAGAACATTTTAGAAACTAATTTTTTTTTTGGTTTCTAAATTAGTTTCTATTATTGTTAAATAGTTTCTAAATTGGTATCTAACTAGCTACCAAAGTTTTAACTACCAATTATTTAGTTTCTAAATTTGGTAGCAAAAACCTTGGTTGCTAATTACATATCAATTTAAAAACTATTTAACAATAATACAAACTAATTTAGAAACCAAAAAGTTATTTAATCTTTAAAATAGTCTCTAATTTAATCACTATAACAACTAATTATTTTTAGTCTCTAAAATTGATTTTTATTTCATGATTTTCTTGTAATGTACCTCGAAATTTGATGAAAGATATATAACAAATGTAGTTTATAAATTTGCACCTCACACCATTGTGACGTTGAGGCTTGGTGACCATGAATTAGGTTTTATGACCAAATCGTGATTAAAATTATACAAGAAATTTGTGGTAAATCCATCGATCACCCGTTTACAGGCATAACATGACAAATGTAACATGAATATCTTAATTAAGAAGCCTCTGGTTTGGGCATTTGTCTGGTCTTGTAATGTGTGCCGCTGTTTTGTTTTCATGACTATATACGTAACTGATAGAGCTGTTTTTCTATTTCCTTAATTAGAATGGTTCTTTATTTAAATCCAAGGCACAGAGAGGTGTTCACGTATGCGTAAAGTTGGGTATGGTGCCACTTGTTCTGTACATGCAGCATTTCAGAAGCTTCACGAGTTAAAGCCAGAGACATATAAGATTAGAGCTAGTTCCAAATGTCTTGGCAAACAGGGAATAGATAGCTAGCTAGCTAGCTACCTAGCTATAAGTGTGTGAAGTGCATTAGATTTATTGCTCAACATGCAGATGTAACATTTCTTTATTACATCTTTGCTAATTCATAAGCTTGTTGCAGAGCTAGTGGACCAATTAATAAGTATTGATAGCGGACTTTACATGTACAAATACAGTTGCTCTGTAAAGGCATTTGAGTTGTCACTTGTCAATCAAATGCATCGTTACTTGAAAATCTTATCTAACTAACTTTTTTTCTTGCTCTCACCAACATCTTAGGTATAAATAACCACATGCACCCTTTGCAAAGAAGGTATCAACTGAGGCAAGTTAAGAGCAGGCTAGTTAATTAATTTCCTACATGGTCTTATCTTTATAATTACCTTTTCTCCTTGTTTCGTTTTACGTTGGATGAAATCTATATATGATTTACTTACATTTGTTGCTTCTTTTCTTGTCTTGTTCTCAATTAGTTTGACACTTTGTGTATGTGTTTTCAACACAGGAGCAGAATCAGCAGAAGCTTCGAAAGGCTGTGTCGGATGTGTCGAGGGAAATTGACAGATACTATAATGAGTTGAAGTTGGAGAGGCAACTTGGTGGTATTGAAGAGGTGGAACAAGCTGAATGCAAATGTTGTGGGTTGAAGGAGGAGTGCACTGAAGTTTATATCAGAGAGGTTGAAGAATGTTTCTGTGGGAATTGGGTTTGTGGGCTTTGTTCTGAAGCTGTTAAAGAAAGAGTAGGGCGAAGTCCTACAGTAGCCATGCAAGATGCTTTGAACTCGCACAGGGATTTCTGCCAGGAATATAACGCCACCAGACTTAACCCTCAACTCTCATTAACTCATTCTATGAGGGAAATAGCCAAAAGAAGTTTAGAGAATAGGAATTCCAAGGGTTTAAAGCTTAGTCGCACCACTAGTTATCCCTGAAAAATCATAACTATTTGTTTAAGTGATTATCATGATTCTACTCATTTTTACATCACACATATACTTAATACTCACTCATTGTTTCTTTCTTACAAATTTCAAAACTTAAATATGTGTCATGTAAAAATTGATTGAAATCAAATATTTGTGATTGTTCTAAACTATTTATTTGTTTCCCATAAAAAAATAAAATAGTTGGTTTTAATTAGACTGAGTTAGAGGAGATGATAATTGACATTATTCTCCTGGAATATTATTTTCTTTACATTATTATATCACCTTTTCTCTCAATAAAAAGTTCTGTGAACAAGTGCTGCAGCTGTTACTATATATGTAGTAAGACCTTCATTAAATGAAAAACAATAGACGTCCAACTTGGAGAAATGTACTTTTGACACTTCCTATTTCGTCCATTTTCATTTAACAACTACTTCTTATAATAAAATATTATATTAAAATAATAATATATAATAAATAAATATTATAATAAAATAATTTTTAAATTGTAATTTAGATGTAAGAGAAAAATAATAGTATCAAACCATGATTTATATATGTATTATACTCTTTTTTTTTTATCAGAAAAAAATTAAAATAAAACACTAAGATGTTTCAACCCTTTTACACTACACTATTGTGATGTTATTTTAGATTTGTGTATATCATCTCTTCAAAATAAAGAATGATAAGAAATAAAAGATCCCACATTGAAATTGAAACAATAAAAAAGTAATAGAAATGTGATACTTTATTTTTGAGAGGCTCACAATTACAAATATACAAATTCATCGATAAAATTCAAAAATCCAAACTCTGTTGATATGATAGCTAAACTTGTCCCTATATGTGATTTTTAAACTATATAGGCAGTTAAAATTATCAAATATGTTTATGTAGTTTTAAAAAACCTCAAAATATTTCTTTCTATCCATTATATGTAAAACCGTGTTATTAATATTGTTTTGTTATGTACCTTGTTGAACCAGATTTCCCTTGTTTGTCAAACATGTGAAAGTAAAATATTTATGTAAGGAAACATTAAAAATGTTCTCCATCTACATATTTATTATATTATATAAGTTAAATACATGTAAAGGGACATAAACATCAATCAGAATATCATAATAGAGAATAAGAGAATGAAACATTAAAAAAAAACAATGAAAATTTACTGATAATCTATATCTCTCTATATATATATTATACCCTTTATTTAAATGATTTCACTTTAGAAAATTAGGCCAAGAATAATACAAATTAGGTTTCTCTAAGTTTTAACTTATTTGGAGATTATTTAATTTCATTAGTAGTATACCAATTAACCTTTCTTAACACTATAATAGTAAAAGCAATAATTAAGTTTCAAACCAACAATTTTTCGATGAGAGGGAGTTAGAGGGGGAGTGAGTGTTTAAAGCTCTAGATTTGGTGTATGCATACTATAGCATAGTTATTATAATCGATTAATATGGTTATAGAATATTTAACTATATTTAAATAATTCAAATATATCCAACTACTTTAGATATACCTATAATTATTTATGTATACCTAACAATTAAACCAACTAACAACTTTCACTACAAGAAAGGTATTACATACGGATTCCCGTATGTAACTTTTGGCATTCGAAGCCAGGTCCCTTCAGTAACCAAAGAAAATTTAACCACTACACCAAACAAATTCTTCAGTATTATTATAATTTTTATTATACTTATTATTATTAATAATATTAACAATATTAACAACATTAATAATATGAATATAATATTAATATTAATACTAATAATATTAATAATAATAAAAATGATAATATGACCAAAGAACTTGTCTGGTCTAGTGATTAATGTTTTTCCCTTCACTGGAAGGACTTAGGTTCGAGTCCTGGATTTTGTTGTACCCAAGATTTTATATGAATTCAATCTTAAAGCAACTCAAATTAGGTAGTGTAACTAACAACAGAGAGAAAGGTGAAAATAAATTTATGATATAAGTATATGAAACATGGAAGAATAAGAAAACGCAAATTACACTCTGATATTAACATATAATCAATTATGTACAATATTTAAAACAATAGAAGTGTTGTATTATAGTTGAGTATGGGGCTAGTTTAGCTGAAGTATGTTAGGTTTTGTGGTCGACGATATAGTAGTTAGGTGGTAAGGGTAGACACTAAGCCGAACCCGACATATCCTTCTTTAGTGTAGGATTGTGTAGTTTTGGTAGTTAGAAAACCTAATACTAGTAGTAGGTCTCATGTGGTTGCACACATTTGGCAATCTTTGTAGTGGTGTCTGCTAAATAGGAGTAATAAGAACAATGAAATATGTCGTATGAGGAGTGAAAATGTACATGCTGGTATCAAGACATCAACTTTTTCCACTATATCTGTAATTGCTGGAATATCACGAATAGGAATGAATTGAAAAATTAGGAATTGACTAGTAAAATTGGGAGTCATAGATTTCTCAATTACAATATACAATCCATCATAGAAAGGAAACTAACATCTGTACAAAGAAAAAAAAAACAAATATTACGAAGTGGATTTTAAATCTAACTCAATTCCATAAAATGAGGTGAGGTTTGTATTCACTTATATGCTATGAAAGACTCTAATCTCTAGTTGACGTGGGATTTCTAACAATAAACTTACTCTATATGTATCTTCATGGTTGTTGAAGTCTCCTTCCAGGGCTTTTGGTTTCTCAGTTTTCAAAATTTACAAGAATGAACATGTAAAAACAATATATATCCTCCTTTATGCTCATTATTTTCTTTCTGTAGGATCAAGCTTTACTTCATTATTGAAAGTATATGCAGCAAGATATTGAAGCTTTGATTTCATTTTTCCAGATCTGCTCTGTTTATGTATTTTAGCAGAGGTAAATTCCTGCATTAATGAAGATCACAATAATCTTGAGTGCAATATTAGGAAGTGTGTAGGTTTAATTAATGACTTGATTCAATTGGATGTACATTAGAATACAGAACTTTGTTTATAGTTAAAATTTTGATTATTTATTGCTCGCATGAAAGACCATGCAGATAGATCGAAGATTGTAAAACTAAGTAACGATTTATTCAAAAGGGCATACAAAATGCAAATTTTTAAGTTAGAAAATCATATCACTGTATTAAATGTAAACTTTATTTTATAAATTAATTTTCCAAAGCTAACTTTAGATTTTAGATTTTGTAAATTGATATCATGTTACATCTTAATATTGTTTATTGGATCATAATCATAATCATAGAATTATGAAAAAAAAATCAAATAAAAAGTGAAAATTCAATTTCCTAATCATAATCATAGAATTATGAAAAAAATTACTTTTTAAATTAGTTTGTTGGAAATCTCACATCGACTAGAAATAAAGACATTTCATAATATATAAATAGGTGCAAACCTCACCTCCATGAGCCGGTTTTATGGGGATGAGTTAGGCTTAAATCCCACTTCTTAACATGGTATCAGAGCCATTTTGAGCCTATCCTAGCGAGTATTTGTTGGGTTTATCAGTCCACCCGCTATCGGGCCGGACCACCCATAACATATATCTCCACGCACGAGTTGGTAGCCTCGGCGTGAGGGGTGTGTTGGAAATCTCACATCGACTAGAGATAAGGACATTTCATAATATATAAATAGGTGCAAACCTCACCTCCATGAGCCGGTTTTATGGGGATGAGTTAGACTTAAAATCCACTTCTTAACATAGTTATTATAAAAGGCAACTTTTTAAATCAATTGGTTTTGATACTGATTTAAAATATTTAAAATTAATTCTTAGGAGATAACTTATTTTTAGAAAAACACCTCTTAAATCGAATTTTGAATCAAATAGTTTAAAATTGAAGTTTTTATTTTTAAATTGATTATCCTATGAATAAATTTGAAAATAATCCCTCTCTCGTATTAGTTATTCTTCTCTTTGTTTGATCGGCGTATTCCCTGCTATATAAAACCCACAAATCAGTTCAAAGTGAATGTTAATAGAATTCGAGTGAAGGTTTTTAATAAAAGAAATGTGAACAAAATAGAAGAAGAGATAATTAGATGAAGAGATTACGTTTTTATTGTATCAAATGAAAATATAAAGGATTAGTAACCGATTTTATTGGAATTGGCCCATGTAACAATTTTTTTTTTGGAGAAAGTACACTTTGATGTATTTTTATATTAAAAAATTATTATTTATTATATAATAATAAAATAAATATAATGTTCTGTTGTTCATAAATCTATTTTTGGAATTGTGTTTTTCATAAGTAAAAATAGTATTTTAACATTAGTTTCAAAAATAATCCTAAAAGAAGAAACTTTTTATATAAAATAATTTTATTAAAAATATCAGACTAACTAAAAATAAAATTATTTTATAATATATGAATAAGAAGAATTATAATCTTATAAATTTATTTTATAAAAATAAGTTAAACTCCCTTTTTAATAAATTAATCGCAGTGGAGTTTTTTTTTATGGGACTAAGATAGTTTGATGTTTTACTACCCTGAAACATAAGAGAGCCCATATTTTTTTTTCATCAGCAAATAAGAGAGCCCATATAAAGTAGTTGATCTCACAAAAGGTGCAGTACAGTTAGACTTTAATTACAGGGGTGTGAAAAATAATCACCTAATCATATCAAATATCAAGCCGAACCTAATTATAAAAATTATACAACTTTAAAATTAATTTCAATTAAACCACATTTTATAAAAGATTTAATTAATCGAATTGTTTTTATAAAATGGACTGTTGCTCTTAAAAATTGAACCATAGGTAAATTTTAAATAGATAATAAAATTGAATCATAAAAGAATGAAATCGTTTTGAAGAAAGTCTGGAAGTAATCTACTTTATAAAATATATTTGGTTAACGAAATTACAGTGGTGGACAAGCTAGTTTGGGTCTGATGCAGAGGAATCCCTCTAATAGTCTGGAACAAAAACTGTTTTGAACAAGTAATAATTACGGTTATAGGGTCTTTGGTAGAAGTTTATGTTGCAATGTCAGAACAAGAGGTGCTCGAGTATGCAAGGTTGTGTGTATTGGTTCCAATCGGTAGAGAGACACGAAGGACGTTAAACTTGAGGTTTAATGGAGAGTTCAATAGAATTACAAAAGAAGACAATGTCTTGCTGGTAGGAAGGATAACCGAAGAGGACGTAAAGCTTGCAGTGTGGAGTTGTAATAACGATAAAAGCCCGGGACCTAAGGGCTTCAACTTTGGATTTATAAAGTTTTGTTGGGAAGAGATTAAGGCTGACATCATGAGAGTTGTTCATAATTTTGAGAAAGACGAAAGATGGCCAAGGGGGTGAATGCTTCGTTTATTCTCTGATTCCTAAAGTCGACAATTCACAACATCTGAATAGATTTAGACCTATTTCTTTGATTGGATGCTTGTACAAAATTGTGGCTAAAATATTGTCTTTGAGGCTAAAGAAAGTTTTACACAAGGTTATAAACGACAGACAATCTATGTTTTTGGAGGCAGGGGGCTAATGGATAGTGTTCTAGTAACAAACGAAGTCTTGGAAAAAGTGAAGAGGAGGAAAAGCAGTTGTCTTTTCTTCAAGGTTGATTACGAAAAAACATATGATTCAATTATTTGGGATTTTATTTACTATATGCTGGAAAGGCTAGGTTTTTGCGGGAAGTGGATTGAATGGATAAGAGTATGTCTTGAGTCTTCATCAGTGTCTATATTGGTAAATGGGAGTCCTACTCAGGAATTTAAACCTAAGAAGGACCTGAGACAAGGAAATCCTCTAACTCTGTTTCTTTTCCTTATTGTGGCAGAAGAGTTAGTTGGGGTTGTAAGGAAGGCAGTAGAGAAAGATTTATTACAAAGCGTGGAGATTGGAATGCTTCAGTACGCGGATGAAGACTCAATTAAAAATATGGAATAGAGAGGTCTTTGGGAATGTAAATCAAGAAGGGGACAAGTTGCAGAAGAAAATTCAAGATCTAGATGCAAGAGATGATGAAAGCGAGTTGGACAATGTTGGGTGGGAGGAAAGAAGAATGTTACTGGCACATCAAAGTCGGAACTTTTATAAACAAAAAGTTGTTAAAACAAGGTGATTTAAATTTAAACTTTTTTTCATTTGGCAATTAAGTGGAGAAGAGCGAGAAACGAGATTAATGCGATCTTTGAGAATAGTATTTGGTATGAAGACAAGGATGTGGTTAAAGATAAGGTCAGAGATTTTTTTAAAAGTCAGATTTGACGAGGATTGTGGGCCACAAGTCAGATTGGATAATGCAGATTTCAATAGAATTTCTAGTTTTGATAACTTGATGTTGGTAGGTGCTTTTTCTGAAGAGAAAGGTAAAGAGGCAGTGTGGAGTTGTGGTAGCTCGAAAAGTCCTGGCCCGGGTGGATTCAATTTTTGGCTTTATAAAATTTTGTTGGGATTATTTAAAAGAGGATATCCTCTCGGCAGTGAATGACTTTGCTAATAGAGGAAAATGGCCTAGGGGGTCAAATGTGTCATTCATTTGTCTCATTCCTAAATCTGAAAATCCTCAACATTTGAGTGAGTTCAGACCAATCTTGCTGGTGGGGTGCATCTATAAGATTATTTCTAAGATTTTGTCTACAAGGTTGAAGAAGGTGTTGTATAAAGTCATTAATCTTAGGCAATCTGCTTTCCTCGAAGTAAGCAGTTTATTGGATAACGTGCTAGTAGCTAATGAAGTGTTAAAGGAGGTGAAGAGGAAAAAGGCTAGCTATTGTTTTTTTAAGGTGGATTACGAAAAGGCGTACGACTCGATACACTGGGATTTCCTCTACTACATGCTGGACAGACTTAGGTTTTGCGAGAAGTGGATTTCTTGGATTATATCCTGTTTGGAATCCACAACGATGTCTGTTCTAGTAAATGAAAGCTCGACTAAGGAGTTTTCTCCAAACAAAGGACTGAGGCAAAGAGATCCGTTAGCACCGTTCTTGTTTCTTATTAAAGTCGAAGGTCTTGTCAGGGTTTCAAGGAAAGCGATTGAGAAAAAATTGTTAGAGGATCTCGAGGTCGGGTACAAAAAGGTTAAGGTTAATATGCTTCAGTACGCAAATGACACCATGTTTTTCTAAGATGCTAGCATTATGAGTGTGTAAAACCTTAGGGTTTTGTTGAATTGTTTTGAGCTCGCTTCAGGGCTGAAAGTGAATTTCTCGAAGAGTAGAATCAGAGGGTGGGAGTCAATCAAAATGTCATCCTTCGCTTTGCGTTTATTCTCAATTGTGAGGTGACGAAGACCCCCTTCAAGTACTTGGGGTTTCCTGTTAGGGGATTTCAGAAGAGGAGTACGTTTTGGGATGATGTAGTTGACATAATCAAGTCTAGATTGAGTACCTGGAAAAGGGATATATATCTCGATGGTTGGGAGGATTTGCTTGATCAAGTTTGTTCTTTCGTCTATTCCGCTGTTCTTTTTTATCCTTGTTCAAGATGCCTTCCTTGGTTGTAAAGAAGATTGTGACCCTACAAAGGAAATTTTTGTGGGATTAGGGGTCCGAGGGGAGGAAAATTGTCTGGGTTGCTTGGCATAAGGTGTGCGAGCCAGAGGATGCAGGAGGCCTTGGCATTCCCAATATCAGGTTGTTTAATATGGCTTTGCTGAGGAAATGGATTTGGCGTTGAGTCAGACTAAGGGAGGGCTTTGGAAGGAAATTCTAGAATCTAAATATGGTGGGTGGAGAAGTCTTAAAGAGCAACGACTACTCAACTCAGATTCACTCTGGTGGAGAGATTTGAAGGAGGTCTGGAAGCAAGAAGTCTAGGGTTCGTCCTTTGAGGATTGTTTCAGGTGGGAGATCGATAATGGGAAGGAGTTACTCTTTTGGGAAGATAATTGGTTGGGTTCTGGTAGTTTGAAAAGTATTTTTCCAAGGTTGTTTTCACTGTCGGTATCGAAAGATACTAAGATTTCGTAATGTTTGGGTGTGGAATTTGTCTTGGAGAAAGGGTCTTTTCGATTGGGAATCAGAACTGGTTACTTAGCTTCTTGGGGTTGTACACCTTTTGAGTCCCTTTATTGATTCCGAGGATAAATGGGTATGGAAGGATGGTGCTAGCATTGATTATTCAGTGAACTCAGCGTACGATTTTTTAAAAGGTTTGTTAGAAGGGGATTCTTCGAGTTTTTATAACCATTTTTGGAAGATTAAGGATTTGTCATTAGCTCACATTACTACTTGGGGGTCCTGGAGAACAAGATCTCTACCAAGGTCAATCTGGTAAGATGTGGGGTTGCGATGGATAGTACAATTTGTTGCTTTTGTAGGAAGAAAGAAGAGACTATAAGTCATTTGTTCTTTGAATGTAGATTTTCTTGGCTATTGTGGAATCTTTGCTATGTTTGGGTAAGGGTGAAGTCGGTTGATCATCTTGAGCCTACTTCACATTTCTTGCACTTTAACTTGATTGGTGCTCCTGCTGTTGTCAACTTAGCTTTTGGAAATATTTGGATTCCTTTTGTTAGTGAGATTTGGCGTCATAGGAATAAGCATATTTTCAAAGGAGTAGTGATGGATCATTTTGAAATTTTCTCTTTGACTCAACTGAAGGTATGACCTTGGGTTACTTCCAAAGTTCCTTCTGCTTGTGTTTTCCTTTTCTGATTGGTACCTTGACCCATTGGTTTGTATGTTTTCGATAAAAAAACAAGTAGTGGTAGGTTGGGTTGGTGATTCTTTCTGTGGGTTGTGAGGGGTTGTTGTTGTTGTTTGGACTGTTGTGGGCATTCAGGCCAAGTTATATAAGGGTTACATCATCCCTGAAGTGGTTCACATTTATTTATTTTTTCTTACTGATAAAAAAAATGACTCTCAAGGACAATTTCCCGAGGTTGTTCTCCATTTGTTCTAATAAGGAATCTTTCCTTTGACAAGACAAGGAGGGGAGATGGCTGATAATTCAAAGTGGACTTGGAGGATCGAATGGAGAAGGAACTTGTTTGAATGGGAAAAGAATTAGGAACAACAACTGATGCATCTTTTGTGAGAGCAGAGGTTAAGGGCGGATAAGGAGGATACTTGGGTTTGGAAATATGGGGAGATAACTGTGCACACAGTCAAATCTGCACACAAAATGCTTAAAAAAATGGTTCAAGCGAATGAGAAGGATCTTTTCATGAGTTTCTGGAGGATAAATGCACAACCATCAACTCATATTACAGCATGGAGGGTCTTGGAAGATAAAATAACGTCTAAAGCGAATTTGGTGAGAAGGGGGATAGGTATGATTAACAATATTTGTAGTATGTGTGGGGAGGAAGAGGAAACTTCGTCTCACCTTTTTTGTACGCGTAGAGTTGCCTGACTTGTGTGGTCTAAGTGCTATGATTGGATGGGGTTGGCATTGACGGGTCACCGAGAGACAAAACAACATTTTTTAAGCTTTAGGATGAGCGGTGTCAATGAAAGGGTTAATCAAATATGGGGTTCGGTGTGGATAGTAGTTGTTGGAGAATTGTGGAAGCACAGGAATAAGAGGATTTTTAATGGTGGTAGGATAAGTCATAATGAAATTTTTTCTTTAGTGCAGGTGAAGGCTTGGTCTTGAGTAAAGTCCAAAGCACGTGGAGTATGTTTTTCCTATTCTGGTTGGTGTCTTGAGCCTCTAGTCTGTATGAAGTCTGTCAGAAATTATTAGGAGGTTAAACTGATAAGTATATGGGCTTTTATGGTTTGATAGTAATGGTTCGTCTTATAGTTAATTGTGTAACGAGGTCAGAGGGATTGAGAGAGAGGACGGATTTTTGTATAAGGATTTGAATATCCTTGAAATACCTCTTATTTATTCATTTATTTTTTGCTGATAAAAAAAATTAGTTGGCATATTCTCACTGCACCTCCGTAACTTTAAACCATACTTTTTTTTAAAAAAATTCAACAATATCCTTTTAAGAATGTTGAGAGTGTGATGTTTTCTACTTCATTTTCAAGTTGTGGTGGTTGTTTGTAGTGACTAGTGATGAACTCTTGATGGTTGAGGTAAGTTTTATGATACTTTTACTGGTGTTGATTGTGTTTTCGTTTGTTTTTTTTTTTCATTTTTTAGAAGTTATAAAATTCAAACAAAAAAACCAACAAGGTAAAATATGGAGTATAAAACTAAAAATAATAATAATTTATCTTCATTCTAATGAATGTCGAATAGAACTAATCTTCTCGCTAACTCTCTTGTACATAATCAAATGATGAAACTATTATCTCAAAAGTTGTGAGTGAAAAATAATGGAAGTTTTACTACTTGAAAGAGGTTAGCCATAAAGGAAGGTATAGAAGTTTGATGGTGCAATTGAAATTATTTTAAAATATGAATTATGTTTGATTTAAGATTATTTAAAACTTTTATAAAGGTTAAAATCAAAAAATTTCAGAAAGGTAAAGGAAGAATTTGACAACTAATTTTATACCGATTCAATTTAATTTGGTTATATCTTTAAATCCAAATGGTGTAGGGCCGTAATCAATTAAGCTAGCCCATATCAAGAAATGATCCAATACAAAGGAGTGTGATGAGGCAGGAAAGTGTAGAATTAATTAGTGCTTGATTTATTAATTCATTTTCAAATCAATTATTGTAGCAGCAGTTCCAATGCAAATTTATAGTACAAACATCCCACATTTAACTATTCAAAATTAGTTTTATTTGACAGTAAAATAGACGGATTAAGTGCAAACCCATCACCATCAACTTTATTTGTTCCATAAATTGATTGACATATTTGTGGATCTTTGCCAGCTTAAATCCCAGTTGCAAGTGTTTCTAGATGGGTTTCATGTGAATGATTAACAAAGAAAAATTTGACTATAATTCATCCCTTTTTCTAAGTGGAATCTGTGGAGTTTTGACACCATTGTTAGGGTTAACACCAAGTAGTGCTCAATTTGGTTCATCTCCCTAATACTTAGTGAGTTAGTCACCATCCTAGTGGACCTTTTAGTTCAACATTAACACACACAAACATATATATATATATATATATATATATATATATATATATAAATAAATTAGTGCCCTTTATAAAAAGAAAAAAGAAATATTTCTGCACGGGTTACTTCAATTTATTCTCTTTGAAAGTGCATTAAAACTTTTTCTACCACATAATGGTGCTTAATCTATCAAAGCATTATTAAAGTATAGCTGAGTGATTGAACTGGACCACTAAAGAAGAACATGGAACCCTACAAATTTTAAAGAGACTCAGATCCCATCAAAAGAAAATGGATCGGCTTCGCGTCATGCAAACCTCATCACATTGAATAATTAAAAAATGTGAATGAATTTATTTAGGAGAACACAACACATATAGGTGAAAAGTTCGTGATACTAATTCATATATTAATACATATGAAAGCACTAACCCAAGACAAAGCACTACTGATCTTTGACAGCATATGGGCACAACTCCACTTTTCTTCATGACATAAGTATATGATAAACTAATCAATTTTTATTATTAGAATGGATCAATTATTGAAAGAGCAACTAAGAGTGTATCATGTTGCTTGCTAAACCCACTACGGAGCTAAATCTACTTAGGTATGTATTGGAGTAGAGAACAAGGTTGACTACTTGATGTGCCATCAATCTCACTACTTTAATTACCAAATCTCTCATATTAATACCAATTTAATAGTCAGTTTATAGCTAGAAACAGTCCAAATTGGTAAATTTGACTTTGATTATCTCGTTGAAAGAACCACATTGCATTGCATGGTAAGTTTGACTTCGATCACTTATGCTGAAGTTCATATACATTAGCAGTTTAAGCCATGGTGTGGTTAGCAATATTGGAGAATACATGGTTGTGGCAGGTTGTTTTCTGTAAACCAGTTAGTTCTTAGTACAAAACATCTTCTGGATTTTTTTGTTGGAGTGTAAAGATGCAGCACTGGTGAACCTATTTCTTTGAGGATGCCAAGATATGCAAGGCGATATCATGGAACGTACCATAACTTCTGTGCTTTTGGGTAATTCCTATTGTTAGTGGACACAGTGGTACTGTATTTTTTCTGTCTAGACAATGAGTTAGGTTTCTTTGAACAAGTTATCTTATACGCAGTGTATTTTTTTTATCAGTAAAAAAAAAATAAAAAATAATACGAGTTATTTCAAGAATACCTCAACTTTTATACAGATAACTGATTAAGATACTCATCTTCAAATAACTTGGCAATAATTGGATAACCAACAAGGCACTTAGAAGATTGTAGCTACCTATCTCTTAGTTACTTTGACTGACTTCATACAAGTTAAGGGTTCAAGACATCAATCTGAATACGAAAAACTTACATCATACGCTTAAGACAAAACCCATGACCAAGCCTTCATCTGTGTCATGGTAAAAGTTTCAGAATGATCTAACCTTCCACCTCTGAAGATTCTCCTATTCCTGTGATACCACAATTCTCCTACAACAACTATCCACACACCTCTATCTAATTAACACTTTCCTTGACCCCATTCAGCCTAAAACCTTCAAAATATTTCTTTGGCTCCCTATGATTCGTCACTGCCATCTCTATCCACTGGTAGCACTTAGCCCACACGAGTTAGACAACTTTGCTAGTACAAAAAAGATGAGACGTGGTTTCCTTTTCTTCCCCGCACTGACAGCACATAATAGTAGTCATACTTATCCCCTTCTAACCTAGTTTGCTTTAGTGTATAGAACATTTAAAGGTTATTTTGTGTTGCTAAGTTGTTGGTTTATTTTGAATTTGACTTAGAGAGATACAGTCTTTTCTTTTATATTTTTTTTATCAGCAATGAATTAATAAAATAAAATGAGACACTTTAAGGGTATCTCAACCCTTATACATGAAACATTCATAGTTTAAGCAATCAAAGCAAAATTAAGTGACACACACTCAATAATCTTAAACATTCCTAGTCTTTTCTTTTATATTATAGGTTGAAAAAAAATTTAAATGTTTTTTTTGGTATTACCGATAAAAAAAATGTTGAAATTCATAAAAGAAAAATTATTTTTGGTAAATTGTGAGAGGAATTTTCTGAGATTATTTCTTAAGAAAAGTAAAACAAAGAGAAATTCACTAAATAAAAAATGATTGATAATATTATACTACACCCTTGAAATCCAGTGCAAAATTGTTAAATTCAAGGTTAATAATTTAAATTTAAATGGCAAGAAATTAAAGTCCAGTAGTGGTTGGTGCCCATAACCATGAGCAGTGAGCAGCATCATCAACGATACTTTTGGTAGCTAGCTAGGTAACTGCACCACACTCCCAGTCTCGGCCACTACCACCATAATATCTCTACTTTACCTACAATCGTTATCATCACTGACAGCTATATCAAAACCAGTTCAACCTTATGCCATAGGATCACCTCGTATTCACATCTATTCCCAACCCTCGTCTCATCACTGCTACTTAATTTTAATTCTTTTATACATATACTTAATTAAGTTTTAATTACATTATAAATTTGACTATTTTAAATTGATTTTTTTTATTTAACTCTAAAAATCATAAACCCTAAACGATTATTATTTTGTTACCTTATTTAATTTGGATAAGACGATTATTATTTTGTCATTTTACTTAATTGTATGTATGTGTTATTATATGTTAATATTAAAAGACGTAATTTTGTGGTTATAATATATAAGAAGTGGTTTTTGTTGTTGGATGAAGGTATTTGAAAATGAAAAGAAAAATAATATGAAAACAAAAAGAAAAGAATAACAAAAACCTAATTAGTGTGTTGGGAGATTACGAGTGTTATATGACACATAATTTTGGATCCTTTTATTTTGTTTTGGTCATGTTCTCCCAAATTACCCTCTGTTATATGTTACTCTTTCGGTATTATTGAGATAGTTGTGGTTTTGAATGTTAATTGAACCATTGTGATTTTGATTCCAACCAAATTTCAATGTTCATTGTTTATTGAATCTTGTGGTTAAGAGATGAGTTGATAGGTTATTATAGGTACTTGAATAATAGTTACTCCTTTAAAGTGGTGTTCTATATGTTAATAAGTTACTAGGTTTGAATTGAGTTTTGTCTTACATCTTGTAGAATCATAGAATCAAGTATCATTATCGTTTTGTTTTATCATATCTAATTTGGACTTGTCCTTTAAGAAATATTATGTAATATGATGTGGAAAAGTGAAATTGTTTATTTGTCGTTAATCGAGATTAAAAATTTAAAATAATTTCATCCAACTAGTCGCTTATTCGCTCTCTCCCAACACAACACTTACAGTTTCCTTTTATTTTCCTTTTCATTTTTCATTTACTCTAATTCAATAATAAAAGTCATTTGTTATATTATCACCATAATTACTTCGCTTAATATTAATACAAAGTAATACCTGAAAACAACTAAACATGTGACGAGATAATAGTCATATCATCCATTTAACAGTAAACTTAAACAAAAGAAACTCAATTAGAAAAATATAAATTTTCAAGTAATCAATATAATAATTTTTTTAAATAAGAATTACAAATTATCATAAACTTAATTAAATCTTAGTGTATTACATATGCCATAAAGTTTGCGTAAGTGGTTATAGTGTCATACAAAAAAATGTTAAGAAACATATATACACTCCAATTTAGCATACAATATGCATGAGAGTATATCCACTACCTAAAATATACACATGAGTGTGGAAATTCTGTGTGTTTATTTATTGTGAATGTTAAAAGTCCATGATTTTATTATAAAGAATGAAGATAGTGGGAAGGAAGGGAAGAAAAAGGAAAGGATGAGAGTAAGATTGGTGAATTGGGAATTTTGAATGTAGAACCCTAGAAAATGGAGATGGGCAAAGCATGCTGGTGTGACAAAGACCACACACTGTATATTCCTTCGAGAAAGACACACTGGGTCCCTTACTTCTCATAGCACACAGGGATAGATGCACAGGTTGAAGACTACTGAATAAAAATCAAAGATTATTATTATTATTGGTATTATTATTATTGGTGTTATAAAGTGAATGTGCCCACGGCCTCAGTACAAATGATGAGTCTATGTAACGTAAAAGAGTGGCAACTTTTATTTGTTTACATTCTTCTACTTTGTGCATCTATTTAATTTTCCCTATTCTCTTTCAGCTTTTTTGGCCCATGGCTCTGCTCATTCCCCTTTGCCTCACTTCTAACTCCTATTTCTCTCCCTTAAAGTTTTCTTTCTTTCTCTCTGCACCTCTTTCTGCTTTCTGAGAACGAGCATCCAAGATAAGAAAATAAAGTCCAAGCAAAAGGGGTTCAAGAATCTTGCTTTTTAACATGCCAATGGAAAGCTGCTCTATCCTGCGCTCCACCAACGTCTGCCCCTCCAGTCATAACAAAATTACACCCTCACCCACCCATCACTTTCTTCCTTTTTTTTCTGCACCCATGTGTCTTCACTCCATTCTAATTTTCACTCACTATAATCTAATCTCAATAACTCACCAATCACCCTTCTTCACTCATTCATAAATTTAAGCAAACTTTATGGTAGTTCCCAAATATATTTTATTATTAAGATTGCTTCACGAGTAGTTCCAAGATATAAGATGAAAACACCAATTAAAAAACGAAAAACTAGTTGAGGAAAACTACCATAAAGTTTGCAACCAAGGTTAATTTACTCAGGTGTGGGGTTGCGGTCAGAAACTGTTTGTGCAGTTTTTGCGGAGAAAAAGAAGAAGAATATTTTCATTTGTTTTTTAATTGTAAGTTATCTTAGTTGACGTGAAACCTTTGTTATGCGTGGTTAGATATTATGACGTTTGTTCCTTTTCATTATTTCTCACACTACTTTTTGCATTTTAGGTTGTGTAATGCTCCGGAGTCGGTAAATTTTGGCTTGGATAATATATGGATAACAATGGACAGTGAAATCTGGCGTCATAGAAATAAGATAGTTTTTAATTAGGGAGTTCCAGACTTGTTTGAAATCTTTTCTTTGGCTTAGTTGAAGGTTTGAGTTTGGCTCACGTCTAAGTTTCCCTCAGCTAGTTTTTCGTTTTCTCATTGGTGTCTTTCCCCTTTGGTTTGTTTGTATTCGCTTTAGTGGGATGTCAGAGGAAGTTTCTGTCAGGTTTTGTCAGGTTATATCAGGAGTTGTTTTGTTTTTTTAGATGTTTCAAATGTGTTATGCAGTTAAGCTGCTCATATCTTTTTGTATAAGGGTTGAATCACCCCTAAAGTAGTTCTTGTGTATATATTTTCTTGATTGCTGATAAAAAATGATAAGTATTTAATAGAAGATATGTCATTAATCCCTATTTTAGATACTGATTAGTACAATTATAATGAAAGAAACAATAAACCATTAATTACCTAGTTCGTGAATAATCTCCCTACTTATAAAACTGCGTAATAATCTCTTAAATCTTCAATATTCATCATTTTAATCTTCTTGCTTCCTTTCCATTTCCGACAACACAATGTGTAAAGAAAACAAGTCGTGAAGAAGATTGCTGGCATGCATGGACGTGTTGTCCTCGTCTTAGATAGTTTTGAATCAGTTATTCTGTTCAAATACCCCCTCCTTCTTTGCATGGTTGTTTTGTCCGACAGATGAAACACTGGATTGAAACATCAAATAGAAACCAAACATATAAGGTTCTGACAACAAAAAACAAAACAAGAGCTGAAGTACCAAAGGTAACCAATACTTTACCAAAAGTAAATTAACCACTTGCAGCATCCTCCATATCATATCTTTGTTCGCGATTCCAACTATAATTACTATAGTCGGGCCAGTAAATTTTAATATATACCTCAAAATCAAAAGCGTACTTCAGATCGACCCACACCGTTAATTAAGCGTATGCTTTTCATCTATGGAAATTATAGAAACTGCTTAGTAGAGCGTGAAGCTGATATGACACATGATCATTCACCAAATTACATTTATCAAAACCTGTGTGTGCTTTCCACATTTGAACCTTTTCATTAGTGTTTTAAATATAATAATAGCAAGAGTTTGAAGAGTTTGTTTTCAACGGTTACAGAAATTCTTTGTCACTTTCTCAAGTGCTCTGCCAGTGAGTCGGTCAAAAAAGAGCATTTTGGTAAGAATCCGACAAAATCAGAGCCTTTTTCCAACATCTGTCCCTGTTTCCTTTCAACCGTTTGTGTTCAAACGCCAATCTCTAAGAAGTCAAGGGGCAGTTTCGTAGTTATGTCTGAACCCAGTGCCCAGTTCCAGTTCTTGTAGCATGCCATCTATTTAAGCACGCACACACCTCTCTCTCTCACGTCCAACCCATCCTCTTCAAATAGTATTTCCAAGAATACTTCATCATCTCTCTCTCTCTCTCTCTCTTTTCTTTACTTCCAATCCAATTCTTCTCTATCCTCAATTCATTTTGACTCCGACCACCATCGTCAGCACAAACTAAGTACTCCTCCAATTATGATAGTTAGGTACGTAATAATATCTTTTCATTATCTATGCCACTTTTACAAATTCTCTTCTAACTTCATATCCTGGTGCATGCATAATGTCCCTTAACACATGAACTGACTCACACGAAATTAATGGTAGCTAGAAGTCAAACACATCACTCATACCCAACTGCAAAAGCTGCATATATGTTTTTCATTTTTGTTACAAGAAGACATATATTCCTTTGTCTTTTTCCAAAACACACACACATAGAATAAAGAATATTTCATAATACTTTAATATATATGTTTTTCTCTCTGCCCATGATTATTTTAATTGACATACTATTGAACTTTGATCACTGATCACTAACATAATTAAAAAGTTACGTTAATCATGTATGCACTTTTACAGCTTGGGATCCGAGGAGATAAATCCAAGGCAGAAGATAGAAGACTGAATTGCTTCACAAAAAATAAAACTCAGCAGGAAGGTGTAGACATGGCCAAAGGATCTTCAAAGACAAAATCCATTACATTTATATGCCTCTTCTTGTTCATGCTCTACTTCCATTCATCCCACGGAGATCCACAAGAGGTTGAGCTTTTATTATCCTTCAAAGCTTCCATCGATGACCCGCTTCACTTTCTCTCCAACTGGGAAACTTCCTCTGCCAATATATGCAGGTGGCATGGCATCACCTGCGACAACAACGTTAACTCTTCCCACGTTAACGCTGTGGTGCTCTCGGGAAAAAACATGACTGGCGAGGTTTCCTCTATTTTTCAACTTCCATACGTCACAAAACTCGACCTTTCCAATAACCAGTTTGTTGGGGAAATTACTTTTAACTACTCTCTCAATGATCTGTCTCTACTTCGTTACCTTAACCTCAGCAGCAACAACCTCACAGGTTCTTTGCCTCAACCCTTGTTTTCCGTGCTTTTCTCAAACCTTGAAACTCTGGATCTCTCCAACAACATGTTTTCGGGGAACATACCTGACCAAATTGGATTGCTTTCCAGCCTAAGGTATCTTGATCTTGGAGGAAACGTTTTGGTAGGAAAGATTCCGAATTCCATCACCAACATGACCACTTTGCAATACCTTACGTTGGCTTCAAACCAGTTAGTGGATAAGATACCACAAGAAATTGGCCAAATGAAGAGCTTGAAGTGGATTTACTTGGGCTACAATAACCTTTCAGGTGAGATACCAAGTAGCATTGGAGAGTTACTCTCTTTGAATCATCTCGACCTTGTTTACAACAACCTCACTGGACCTATTCCTCATTCTCTCGGACACCTCACCGAGCTTCAATATCTCTTTCTCTATCAAAACAAACTGAGTGGTCCAATTCCCCAATCCATTTTCGAACTCAAAAAGCTCCTTTCACTCGATCTAAGTGATAACTCTCTTTCGGGTTTGATTTCTGAGCGTGTGGTTCAGCTCCAGAGGCTGGAGATTCTCCACCTTTTCTCAAACAACTTCACTGGGAAGATTCCAAAGGGTGTTGCATCTTTGCCTCGGCTCCAGGTTCTTCAGCTATGGTCAAATGGATTAACAGGTGAGATTCCTGAAGAGCTAGGAAAACATAGCAACCTCACTGTGTTAGACCTCTCCACCAACAACCTCGCAGGGAAGATTCCAGATAACATATGCCACTCAGGTACTCTTTTCAAGCTGATCCTCTTCTCCAACTATTTCGAAGGAGAAATCCCAAAGAGCTTAACCTCTTGCAGAAGCCTTCGCCGAGTTAGACTCCAAGACAACAAGTTCTCGGGGAAATTACCATCGGAGTTAACCACACTGCCTCAGGTATACTTCTTGGATATCTCTGGAAACCAACTTTCAGGAAGGATCGATGACCGAAAATGGGACATGCCGTCGCTTCAAATGCTCAGTTTGGCCAACAACAACTTCTCAGGAGAAATCCCTAGCTCTTTCGGGACACAAATTCTCGAGGACTTGGACTTATCAAACAACCAATTCTCAGGTTCTATTCCACTAGGTTATAAAAACCTGTCAGAGCTGGTGGAATTAAAGCTCAGCTATAACAAACTCTTTGGTAACATCCCAGAAGAAATCTGCTCGTGCAAGAAGCTCGTGGCCTTATATTTGAGTCACAACCAGCTCAATGGTGAAATTCCGATGAAATTCTCCGAGATGCCGGTTCTGGGCCTTCTTGACCTGTCAGAAAACCAACTCTCCGGCGAGATTCCACAGGATTTGGGAAGCACCGAGTCTCTCGTTCAGATCAACATTTCACACAATCATTTTCGTGGAAGTTTACCTTCTACCGAGGCTTTCCTCGCCATCAACGCTAGTGCAGTCACCGGCAACAACCTTTGTGACCGTGATGGTGACTCTTCAAGCGGGTTGCCACTGTGTAAAAGCAGCAACCAGAATCCAACTTGGCTCCTCATCATGCTGTGTTTTCTACTAGCATTGGTTGCGTTCGCAGCAGCTTCTTTACTCGTCTTTTATATTCATAAGAGAAAGAGCTTCTCGGAAGTGCGAAAAGTTGAAAACGAAGACGGAACCTGGGAAGTGCAGTTTTTTTATTCCAAAGCAGCGAGGTTGATGAAGGTAGATCATGTTTTGTCTGCGGTTAAAGAGGGAACAGTTGTCTCCAAAGGAAGGAACTGGGTTTCCTACGAAGGGAAGTGCATGGAGAATGACATGCAGTTCATGGTGATAGAAATCAGTGACTTGAATTCTCTTTCGATGAGTACGTGGGAAGAGACAGTGAAAGTTGGAAAGGTTCATCACCCCAATATCTTCAATCTTATTGGGACGTGTAGGTGTGGGAAGAAAGGGTACTTGGTGTACGAACACGAGGAGGGTAAGAAACTAAGCCAAATTGTGAACAGTCTGAATTGGAAACAGCGATGCAAAATTGCTGTTGGCGTTGCAAAAGCGATTAAATTCCTTCATTCTCGCGCTTCATCCATTGTTTTGGTGGGAGAGGTTGCACGGGAGATAGTTAGTGTCGACAGCAAAGGTGTCCCTCGCCTTAAGGTCACTCCTCCCATACTGACATGTTTGGATGTCAAGGGCATCACTTCTTCGCCCTACCTTGCCCAAGGTACTAAACTAAATCACTGTTTTACAGCTTACTAATATTGCTTATATACATACCCATATGATCTTTCCACACAGCTAAAACATCTTGCCATGATGGTCACATATTCATATATAGGATTATAGGCTTTCATGATAATATCCACAATGTCTTATGTTGTGCCATACGTACTAAATAACATAAGTTAATGTTTCTTGTTGGATCCGTGTGAGTATGATACTTGATTCTACATTTTCAGAGGCAAGAGAGAGGAAAAATGTGACAGAGAAGAGTGAGATATATGGGGTGGGAGTTATGCTGATTGAACTATTGACGGGAAGGAACGCCATAGACATAGAAACAGGCAATGGCATGCACAAGAGTATTGTGGAGTGGGCCCGTTATTGTTACTCTGACTGTCATCTTGACACGTGGATCGATCCTGTGATGAAAGGTGGAGATGCATCGAGCTATCAGAACGACATGGTTGAGATGATGAATCTGGCACTGCAATGTACCACAACTGATCCCACTGCAAGGCCATGCGCTAGAGATGTACTCAAAGCCCTAGAGAGTTTTCACAGAACTACTTTTTGCTGAGTTTCAGCACTCAAACCTCAACTCTGTGATTTTCCATAAATCTGATGAGCATTCCGCTGACCTATATGGTTATAGATTTTATTTACTCGTTTTTTTTTAATTTGAGTTTTCACTTTTTGCCTTTTTTGTTTTAATCCTTAATTTGTTTAAGGTTTCTAGTTTAGCGTAAGTTGTTGATGAAGGGATTGTTAGGGAAATGTTTGCTTGGTATTATAAGGGCATGCTCATGACATACTGCTGATGAGTGTAAAAGTAAATGTAAATAAATTGAATGTGATTAATAAATTAATCATATGAAAGCAATGGAACATCTATATAATTTGTATTTCCTGTGTATTTAGCTATGGCCTCTGCCTTTTTCCAACAGCTGGATATCTCTTTTCTTTTTTGTAGAGAGCCTGTTTTCTTCCACTTTTTGTTCCCATGTGTACTCTTGTCTAACCCCATTAACTGTTTACCACCTGTTTTGCATAATAAGTATAGGTTTAGAGTCTTTTTATAAACATGTGAAAAAATATATAATTATTTTCTGAAGAGTATGTAAACTATAAATCTTAATAAATTAAAACCGGTTCTTAAAAGTTGAAATTTCTAAAGAACTTCAAAATTGTTTTAAAAATTAATTCTAAATTATTTTCATATAATAAATAAAATACTACCTCTGAAATAAAGTATCTTATAAAGGATTTATTGAATCCCTAATCTGTTGTGATACTAGGGGTCTAACAATTACATGATCCGATGATGAAGATTACATATATTTCTTATATTTTGATATTATGATATGATCGATAACAATAAATATATTGAACAATGAAATACTAATCATTGTTATATAACGGTTGTATCAATCCTGAATCTATTGTTATTTTTTTAAGAAAAAAACTAAGTATTACAATTTTGTTCATGCCAGAGACTGTCTCATTAAAGTTTTGAACGAATGTTTTGATTATAATTGTTAAACAATTTTTTTTAATTCATACTTTTACTCAAATTGTGTTTCATTAAAGATATTTTATATCTAAAAATAAAAAGATTTAAATTTGCACAATAATTGTTTGTCCTTGTTTGACATGTATCTTTAAAATTAACCTTTTCCAAAATAATTTTTTTAAAATTTATCTTTTCCTAAATAAATTTGTTTACATAAATCTTGTGAATATCAATAATATGTGAATATCTCTCAGTTTTTTTAAATATAAACAATTGAAAATTCCAAGTATCCTGTTTTTGGCATGAGGATTATTTGGAATGAAACAATTTTCTGATTATATTTTGATTTGTTTTTACTAACCCATATTACAAATACTTTGAATTATCTACGAATATTATCCACGAACAACATTACATACGGATATTACTCACAAAGTCTGAATCCATAGGTAAATTTAGCATTACAAACCAACTATTACCCACGGATCTTATTACCTACCCACTTTTACCCACAGATCTCTATTACCTACCAACTATGATCCATGAATCTCTATTACCTACGAACTATCACCAACGGATCTGTATTACTTACCAACTATTATCATAAAAATTATATACATAATATTAAAAATATTATTAAAATATGAATAATTTAAAATCATAATTAATATTCATAAATAATATAAATACTATTAATAAATTTAATATTATTTATAATATTAATAATATAAATACTATTAATAAATTTAATATTATTTATAATATTAATAATATTAACACTATTTATAATATTAATAATATTAATAAAATTTAATAATATTAATAATATTTTATAATATTTTATAATATTTTATAATATTAATGATATTAAATATATGAATAATGTTATTAATTTGTATTATAATATTGATAATCATACTAATAAGTATAGTAATAATCATAATATGATAATAAAATTTGACTGATGTAGTGGTTAAAGCTTTTTGGGACATTTCTCAATTGACTTGACTTTGAAGCCCACCTGCTACAGTTTAGTTCTACATTTTTTCACTATGGTTTTTCCTCAACACAATAACGGAGGTTATTTTAACTTTCGTTAAAATTCAAAGATTTATTGTAGAACCTCAATAAAACATTCTAAATTTCTCAAACTCCTATAAATAAATATAATTAAATCTATTTATAAATAAATAATTAAAAAATACATAGTTTTAATATATTTTATAACTAAATTCTCTAACATTTTGAAAGTGTAACTTCACATTACAAATAAGGCTTTTAAAGTTTAAAAAATTTATTTTGAAAACTCGGCAAAAAATAACTTTGTATAATAAGTATTTCAACAACTAATCTTGGATAATATGTATTTCAACAGTATTTGCATATTTTTTATGATTGATGGTAGGTTGTTTATATAATTCCTAGTTTTTTTTGTTACGAGCTCATACTTCAAAAAAACCTGACTTATTTTGTTTTATCCTTTGATGTACGTATATTTTATGTGCAATTTTAGTTTTAGTTATAATTTTTAATATTTAATTCTCATAATTTTAAACATTTTAAATTAAGGCTTTTATTTTAAAATGCATCTAATAATTAATTCCCTATGAAAGTGGGAGGTAATAAAGTTAATTTTTCCTTACAATATGTTCTTGCAATCTTTGGTCAAGAACACACATGACTTTGAAGTCCACATCTGCTAGATAATGCAATTATTTAGGATATATAAAGTATTAATAAACACCAATTGTTGTTGAGCTAGGTAACACTGCCTTGTGACCCAAGTTAGGGCAGTAAGGTGATGAAAGAAACAATATTGGAGTAAGAAGAAGATAGTGTCTTATTTAGTATTTTTTTCTCCTTAGATATAATAGACATAAGTGTGGCTGAATAGTGATTCCTTGTTAGGACTGTCGTTGGCGTTCATTGCGCTTGTAACGGATAGGAGTGTGTCTACGGTGGAAGAGAGAAATTAGGAGGATTGTTAGAGATGGTGGAAAATGGGGTTGAAGGTTATTTCAAACGGCAAGTCATTTTCCGAAAATTTTGAAACTCATAATATTTTACGAAGGTTCTTAAATCCATGGTATTTAACAGGGTTCTTAAAGACTTTTTCTAAAGTTTAAAAAAACCCCGAGGAACACGTTCCTCATGGATGGTTTAACGGAAAAAATTACAACCCTGAATAAATGACTTAATTGAGATTTTAACCCTAAATAATATAAAAATAAATTCTCACTAAAACTATTTGTTTTATTCATTCTAGATGTAAACATCTTATCTCTAATACTAATTTATTTTATTTTATTTTGTTAAAACGTCATCAACATAAAGTGTAAGATATATTTAATGTGATATTTTAAAATAATATTGTGATTAATAATTTCATTTTCAATTTTAATATAATTAAATACTTATTCTTTTATCAAAGAAGAAAGAACTACAATAAATATTAAGTATATTTTATCAATAAAAGAAAGAACTATAATATTTATATAATAAATGAAAGTAGTGAAAATTATTTATATTTTAAATATACATCTGAGTCCGAAACACAAGACTATATCTTGAAAGGGATGTTGTAAGAAAAAAAGGGCTGGAACTTAATTTGAAAAATAAGGAAAACACAGTATATGGCAACCCCATATGGAAATGGAAGAAAAGAGTTTCTGATGATCACAGAAATCGGAAAGTGAATGCTCCTTTCATCTTTACAATAGAGTGGAACCCCAACAATTACACTTATTTTCTGGGACCACCATTTATTTGTTCAATACTGGTTTCATGATATCTTTTGTCCTCTTGCAGAACACTCTTTTCAAGAATTTACTACACAGTATAGAGCCGAAAAACAAACCAAAACAATTGCACTATACCAATAGGCATACAATCACGCAACTCAAAGTTGCATGCAGAAACTCAGTTTGACAGCGAAACAACCAACTCATTGAACATTTCAATACTGGCTTCAAATGCTTCACTCTTCTTTATCTTGTTGGTGTATGTTAAACTCAGTTTCCAAAAAGAGATAATTTAGAAAATGGTTTATTCTAAAATATACCCTGCATTTGGTATTGCTGCGACCTAATGATTCAATCACATTCAACGTTGTGATTGTCATAATAATACAATCACAAAATCTAACCAGCAGACAGACATTGAACAGAAACTTTTGATATTAAATACAATGACAATGATAAGGCGACGCATTTTTTCTTTTTAGGTTTGAATGCATATATACTGTAAATCACCTTTCGCCAAGTTATGATTATAGGACTGATAAAAGACATCGATTAGATTTTTTGCTTCTGGGGGACGAGACCCCTTTCTTTGTTTTCTTGATGATGCAAGTTTGAATCTATGATTCCTGTACATTCATAATCACTGCTTGGTCTCCTTTCATACATAACAAAACTTAAATCATACTCAAACAACTCATCTAATTCTTTTTGCTAATTGTATCTCTCTTGTTACATATATGAACGCATGCTAAGCCCATCATGATTATCCAAATTAATCACCCCTATTTCCTAACCTTTTCTGTACCTCCAGTTTAATAGTGGCTTCATACAAAATAAATAAAAACTGTATTTTATCCTGTGTATTTTAACTAATAGACAGTTGAGAAAAAAGTGATTAATTAAAATATTTAATTGAAAAAAATAAGGAAAGTGAAAATTCCACTGGAGTGTACAGAGAACAGGAAATAGGGGAAAGGAGATTTTATCCCATAATTATGTACCCTAGACCAAATACATTTCTTAAGATTTCTTCTTTCTCATGGTATAATAAGTTGAGTAATCCTTATCTTAATTTGGGTTAGTGAGATTAAGCACTACATGCTTTCCACTTATAAGGTAAAGTGGTGGTACATTGGGGATCTTCCCAACCAGGCCAGACCACAAACTTTCTGGTGACCCACCTTCCTTCCATGTTATGATGATAGTGCTGAGAGTTCCCTTTTTTTAATAAATTTTGCCTTTTTTTTTCCTCCTTTTCTTTTGAACAATTTTTCTCTCATGCTATGGCCTCTAAGTAATGATGGTTATGCAAGAATCCTTTTTCCCTTTTGTTCAATCAGAACTCTTGGAGGGTTTCCACAGTTAGAAGATTCCATCAGTAAAGATGAGTCTAAGCATAAAAATATAAAACTAGCTGACATTATGAGGGGCAAACCAGCTAAGTCTGGCTGGCATGGATATGATCTGCTGCAATGTTTGTTTTTCTCAAAAGCCCCCCAAGATTTCAATTATAGCCCTCGGAGACCATGCAAAAGGTTCTTTGGCTTCATTCTTTCAAGTCAAAAAAGCCCCTTTTCTTCTGATTTTTTTGCTAAAGTCTTCTTCTTTAGTAGTAGGAAGTGTTTGAATTGTTAATGTCTTGGGATTTTTCTCTACTTTTCTTACTTAGTAGATCACAACAAACACAATTTTCATGAATGCTTCTTTCATAAAAGACAGCTGGCTTTTGTTTTCAGACTTTAATGTAGTTGATGATAGTATTGGCTCCACGTGCAACCCATCGGATATTGCATACATCCACCCACTTGACACAATTTGTTGAGTTCAAAGTGGAGAAAAGGGGTTAGTGCTATTGTCCCATGCATTACAAAAGTTCTAGTATGAAAGGTATGGTCATTCTTGAGCGTGAAACCAAGCATGGGTCGCTACAGGGAAAAGAATACATAGGTACTGTAGTGAGGTAGTGAAACAAGATGTGAACATCTAATTTGAAAATGCTGCTTAGAGAATATATCCACTTATAACGTTCACTTGGAGTTGTTGAGTTGGAGTTAGAATTAAAACTATAGTGAGAAAATAAATGAGGATTGAAATATTTAATCATTGACTTTGAGCATGTAGCAGCACTTGTGCTTAGCTGAAAATGCTTACTGATACCCCAATTATTGTGACTTTCGCTTAATCCGATGTAGCAAATAGAATGGTTACACAGATCTTGCTTTGTTCAAATCTAGTCAAATGAAAGTAGCGATGTAGTGATTCTATAGTAATGAATCTAAAAGATACTTTACTTTTGTCTGCAATTTCAACTTTTTTTCCACCATAAGACCTGGTTTGTCTCTAATTCGTTAATGTGCTGGGTCAAAGATCACATCAACCTCTACACCTTCGAAAAACGAAATACACTTTCAGTGAACTTGGGTCGATTTCCTTTTCAATTTATTGTAACTATGGTAAAGTAAAACACAAAGCAGTGCCCTTTTGGTTATATATCTGCCATGTTATCCTAACCTGATCTTGAGTTGAACTAGGTTTTGGTTCCTTATATGATGCCCAACTGTGGAGGAATAACTAGAAAAACAATGAAGTATTTTTTTCAAAAGCTTAACTTTTATACACAGTCTTTTATTCTCAACTTATCCCTATTACAATATTTAAATTGTGAGATTTTTTCTGTAACAAAATTACAAGAAATTAATTTTTTTATAATTTTTTCTGCAAAATTTTAAAGTTGTACGAAATATGAAAAATATAAAAAATTGTATTGATTGTAATTATCACTAAGCTCATAAAATTAAAACTAATTTTAGAAACCAAAATAATTAGTTACTATTTGACTGAATTAGAAACTATTTTATAAATTAAAAAATTATTGAAATCTAAACTAGTTTCTATTATTAATAAAAAATTATAAAATAGTTTCTAAATTGGTACTAACCATTAGTTACCAAGATTTTAGTTACTTATTATCTTATATTTTAAATTAGTCTCTATTAGTCTTTTAGAAATTAATTTAGAATCTAAAATATTAATAACTAAAACCTAGTAACTAATTTAAATACCAATTTATAAATTTTTATTAATAATAAAAATCACTTTAAATACGAATAATTTTTTATTCTCTAAATTAGTTTTTTTTTTTATCAGCAATAAAAAATCAATAAATGAGAACCACCTCAGGGGTGGTCCAACCCTTTTACAAACACACATACCATTTAACTCCTAACTCGACACCCAAAACCGCCGGTCAAAAGACCAACCAAACCAAGCGCTAACTAGCTTTACCGAATCAGCCGTATACAGGCCAAAGGATCCAGAACCCAACAGGAATAGGAAAAATAAACTTCGCGGGACTTTGCAGCAATCCAAGACCACACCTTTACTTGTGCTGAGGCAAAAACTTCTAACGCATCTGCCACTCCTCCATTAAAGACGACCGAGTTCCTATGCTT
>Ga0123342_1002223_pt1 | contig 32404 bp, 14 predicted proteins | sample Turbeawhitnodule_FD_89960 | JGI IMG/M metagenome (GOLD analysis project Ga0123342, IMG submission 89960) | Root nodule microbial communities of legume samples collected from Mexico - Turtle bean Mexico white nodule | ecosystem: Host-associated > Plants > Roots > Nodule | place: Mexico: Nepantla... | reverse complement strand
TTTTATTTCTTAGTATTCACAAATAATTACAAAATTAAATATTGTTTTCACTTTTATTACTTAGTTTTAAAGATATGTAAAAGAGTAAACAGAGTCCCTGTTATAAATGCTTCTGTACAAATCTCTGTAAAATTGATATTAGTTATAATAAATCATTACAAAGTAATTATAAAAGAGAATCTTTCTTTATTAATAGTTATAAATAATATTATTTATACTTATATATAAAATAATTTTTCTTCAAATTATCTAGTAATTAAAATTTTAGTGTACATAACTTATTTTTCTATTTTATTTATTTAATATGTTTTATTTTATTATTTTATTTTTAAAATTTTAAAACTATCAGAATAATTATTTGATTATTTTATCATTATTTTTGGCATAGTTGAATTTTCAATTTGATGTATGAACCATTTTTAATTTGATTCAGAGAGGAGTTGTCTCCGTCTGATTCTAAATTAGAGTTATTTTTTACATCTTCTCTCCATCATTGTTCTCTCTCCAATTTTTTCTCATTTACTTTAGGGTTTTGTTTTTCTTTATTTCAAAATCAAAGTTCTTTTTCATGTGTATGGATTTAATTTATTTTCTTCTGTTTATTTTTTTTAGGACGAAATTTTTTACTTTGAAATGAGAATTTGAATTTCAGGAGGAGTTTATGTTAAATAAATGTGACTAAATTTGAATATAAGGGTGACGTGGTTACATGATGAATAGATAAAGGTTAGGCCCATTGGGTCGTTGATTGGACCCATAGATAACCCGCGACATTTATTTCGAAAAGCTTCAATTCAAAGTTGAAAACCCGCTTTTACCCGCCCCAGAATCTTTGCATTTTGGGTTACTCACTTTGTTCTGGCGCTAATTCGAAAGAGGGAACAAGTGAGTGTTACTAACCTTCTTCTCTCTAACCCTAATCCCAACAACATTCAAATTGGCTTCCCGGTCCTCTGCATTTCACAAGGTCAATTTATCTTAACCGATTTCTTTTCCTTTTCTTTATGTATTTTAGTTGTTAGGGTTTCAAAGAGACAAATTCACTGATTCCCTTTAAGATCTCCATTATCAAAATTTCATGGGAAGCCACCATGATTCCAGTGATGGGTTTTTCAAAATCCGTCCCCGTCTGGCGGATGTCACCAATTGTCCGGGGAAAAGGCCGTTTTCTTTAGTTTCTGGCGACGGTGGGGAATCACAGTTCACAAAGCAAATGCGAGTAGGGGTAGAAGGTTTAGCCAAAAACAAAATCCAAATGCAATTAGGAGCACAGACTCACCTTAACAACGAGGTTTTGTTGCAACCAAAAGAAAACCAGCCTATTTTGTTGCCGTTTTGCGATGATACTTCAAGTTCGTTTCAGAGACCGGGCTTGCCCAGTGAGGGATTGAAGGAGGAGAGTCCGTTGGGTTTAGAGGATTTTGAATTTGGGGAGAAGGGTGAAGGAATTGCACCAACTGATCGTGCTGTTGAAAGTGGGGACAAGGATATTTGTGTTGTCGAGAATTCGGGATCACCCAGGTGTGGGACCCTGCAAATGCCATCAGTCTCTGCCTCTGATGATTCTAATTTTCCGTGGTTGAAACCGTGCTCGGGGCATAAGGGCGATGGAGCATCAAATTCTGTCACTGATGATGTGGACCTTAAATCTTGCAGTTGTTCTTTATGCTCTAAAGGTGATTACAGTTTCTCTGTATGCATCTAATTGTTGCATTTTTTTTGTCATGAATGAGATACATTTGCTACATTTCCCAATTAAAATTAGAGCTTCATATCACTAAATAAAGATTTGCATTAAAGGTTTAAATAGATTACTGAGGTAAACTCTAATTTTTATTGAAGAGCACCACCGAAAGTACTTAAGGAATTATATCAAATTTTTTCCTATTTTTGACAGTTATTTATTTAGTATGTAATAACGGGTGTTGCTTATGTTGATCACTAGCTGCTTATATCTGGTCGGATCTCCATTACCAGGATGCCAAGGGTAGATTAAGTGGTAAGTTCTACTAACCATTAAGGAATTTTGTTCTGCTACATTCAAGTGTCATTGTATTATTTCTTTTGCCATTTAGCATCGAGGTTTTAAATGCTCATCCTTTTCGCTAGCTATAAAGAAGAGTCAGAAAGAAGCAAAAATGATCATTCAGAAATTTTCTGGATTAGAGGATACAGTCGCGCATGGCCAGCACCAAAGCGAGGAGTCATTAGAGTTAGAATTGTCCCTTGTGCATCAGTGGAAGTCGCTCTTTCTTCAAATGCAGGATATGTATGCCCAAGAAAGTAGCCAGCTTGTAAGTTTCAATGCTATGACTTGCCTGGTTTATTATTTCAATCTTTCTGGAATTGTTGCTTCCGTTGCGGTACAAGTTTCTAAATTGAATTTTCTGTGCTTTGTTGCACTATCTATTTTCTTTTATGGAGTGTGTAAACTACTCTAAATGTTAACTTGTTTTGAATGGAGGGGAGTGAGAGGTTTAGTTTGCTAGTTAGCTTGATTGGTTAATTTCTTAATTGTTAGTTGCTATTAAGTTTTTTTAATAGAACATTGTCTCGCACACCGTTTTATCCCTCTCATTTTTAATTCCAATTTATCGATTTTCACATTCTCAGTTTCCTTTATGGGCTCAACCTCTCTTAAAGTCATTTCTTAATGTTTTAGGGTTTAAGGTCTAGTGTCAACTTGTAAATTCATACTAGTTTACGAGTTCACTCAGTGTCTACCAGTTCACTTGAATGTAAACTGATTTTCCAGGAGACTCGGAATAGAATCATGCTAAGTCTATAAACTCAACTAGACTTGTAAGTTTGAGTGCGAGTTAGTGAGTTTGAGGGAGGTTTTGTTTTTGGCCCTCGTTTGGCACTTCCTACTTTTTGAACGCACTAAGGTTTGCGCTTTTAGAGAAGCAGTGAATCATGATAGAGTTTGCATTTTGCAAAGGAGCACCACATCACACCGCATAGTATTTTTGAACATCGCCACTGCCTTGATGGGATTTGACCACTACAGTGCATCATGTTTCACCTTCTTTCCACAGTTGCGTCACGTTTTTCCTTTGGGGGCTTCAACGGGATTTGCTCTTTGAACTGGTCACCTCTTCATTCTCCCTTTCCTTTATTTTCGTTCTCCTTTGTTGGGAGATTTCGATCCCTTCATTGTACTTTGTTTTTCGTTCTCGATCCTCCCTCTATTTTCGTTGTCCTTCTGATGGAGTTCGCTCAATAAACAGTTGGTTGTTGTTTTGATCCCTTTTTGTTTTATGTTTTCATTTTAAGATCCCGCAATAAAGACTGTTGCTGTAATTTTTACTTATGTTTTGTAATTGTATGATTTTATATATTTGTTATAGATTTTGTAGATTTGAACTTATGTAGTAGTCATTCACTACTGAACTTCGTTATTTTAGAATTATGAAATAATTGCTTACTATTTTTAATTGATTGATTGATTATGGTGTTGAATTGATATGATATATACTTATTTTTTTCTTCATGACATAGAGTCTACTAGTTGGGTCCGTGAGTTGAGTCCACGGAACTCCCTCGAGTATTCATATACTCTCTAGTTTGTTAACTTGTCTAACCTATAACGCGATCTATTGTTTTCATTTTCTCACCCAATGCTTTGAAAGATTTGATTTTGCTTTCAGGAATCAAGCTTTGAATCACTAAAAGATTTGAGAGAACACTGCAAGACTGATCTTCAGTCGAATGACAACAGCCATCGTGAAAATCAGTAGTGTTCCAATCCGTTTCTTCATTGTAAGATTGCTTGGCACATAAGTATCTTGGCTTCAAATTTCAATCAATATGTTGATGGTCATCTGTTGCTTTATTACCTGTATATTTTTGTGAATTCGGTGGCTGTAATACTTGCAAGTCTACATGTACATTTGTCACATCAGCTGTGTCTACCGATTCCAGTATGATTTGAATCAACCTACTTTGGAGGATAACTATTCCGCATTTTTTTGGGATGTCCCTGAGAGGACTGAAAGATGCTATGCTTTCTGTTCAAAGTTATTCGGTTGATTGATTTTTTTAATCCCAAGATTGGTTTGGGTGACTGTTTGACAACAATTTTAGGATCTCTACAATGGTGGATAAGTAAAATTATCTTTTCACAGATTTAGAGTGTTTGAGATTGTTGAAAAAAATCAGATTACATTAATTATAGGTATTAGTGATTATATTTTTAATTTATTATTGTTATAATAGATTATAATCAGAATTAATTTTGTACATAAACCAATTCCATTAACTGAAGGTCTTAGATTTGTCACTGAAAGTTATTGTTATTATTATATTAAATTATAAATTGTTAATTTTCTCATTAATTAAAATTTGTTTTTATCCTTCCCAGGTTTTTTGTTATTGATATAGCAATTGAGAAAAAGACTAAAGTAATAAGCTTCTATTGGAAAGCAGCTCGTATGTGTAGTGTGAGAAAAATTGGTGCTGGATGTGAACGGCAAAAATTCACTTTTTCTACTAAACATAATTTTAATATGTATCTACTTTTATATTGGAAGTCTGAATCCTCTCATCTATCATTTTAGTAGTTTATTTAACTTAACATCATTCGACGCGCACTTCCTTTTTAAAATATTTCTTAACTCTAATTTTTAAAGTTAATATAATTAATAATTGGTTCATTCTTTTACCTCGATAACCTATATCCTTTTAAGTTTATCCACATAATCAGTTCTGTCAACCTTTTATAAATTTCTCAATTCATTATTTTATTTTTTAAAAATGAATGTTAATATTTTCAAAAGAATTATTATATCATATTATAATTTTTTAATCATAAATCCAATATATATATATATATATATATATATATATTTAAAAAATATACTTATTACTAACCTTGACTATAATATGATTCAAATATTTAAAAATTATTTGTCATGATAAAACAATATTCATTTTGTGCATTACATAAAGCTAAAGTTATAGTTGCTTAGAAATATAAATGTAAGCTCTATCTAAAAAAAAGTTTAACTCGTGGGAGAAAAGTAAACAAAAAAAAATAATGGCTGTGAATTGGTGAATTGAAATATATAATATTATTTAATTATAAATTACTATTGGTATAAATTGTAATATCCCTATTTACATCACTTAAATACTCTCTCTATATAAATAACTAAATATAAAAAGAAAGGAAAGAAGAAACTCTGTTAAGATTAATTTAGAGTTCCACAACATTAATATCATTTATTTTTGTGTAACACATGATCATCACAAATCTTAATAAAAAACAAAAAATAGGGTGATCCATCACAACATAGTATTCCATTCACTAAATCCATCATCATACAACATTAGTGTAAATTCGTATGATTTGCTCTCATAAGTTATCTTTCAAACCTCAGATTCACTAATATGAACCTCCTACTCTCATGACCTAATGCTCTTCATCTATATGATTCCAAAATAGAGTCAAGATCGTCCCTTTAACAAAGTCACACAAACCAATACACCCTTATAACAATATCAACATGATATTTTCTTTCTTGAAAATACTATGTCTTGATCACACTTTCACTTGATTCATCAATCATTTGACACATTATACATCCATTAAAGATCAAATATTCAATTATAGATATATAAATAAACATTAATAAAAAACCAACAAAAATCATTACACAATAACTAAACAAACAAAATCAAAAGAAGTTTTATTTAGCTTGAGTGAAAAAATTATTTAGCTTAAGCGAAAATGGGTTGGCTTGAGCGAAACTTTCTTCGCTTAAGCAAAAATGATGTCAAGAACATGTTCAGTTCCAATACTATTTTCGCTTAAGCGAGAATCCTATCGCTTGAGCGAAAATAGACCCGAGAACAAATGTTTAATCCATTTTTGCTTAAGCAAAAATCTCATTGCTTGAGCAAAAATGGACCCGAGAACAAGATAATTTTTCTTGTTATGTTATCGCTTGAGCGAAAATATTTTGCTTGAGCAAAAAATATGAGAAGAAAACTTTATAAAAATGACTACTTTTCAAGTTTTTCACCAAAAAAATAATACTCTAACTTGTATTTTATAAAATATATAAGATCAAAATGATATCACCTTCCTCAAAATTGGAGTTACCCTCATTGAACTCCTATTTGAATGAATATATATACATTCATGATTTCTAAACAAGATTAATTCAAATTCAAATTCAAGCAACCAACATTCATTACTATTTGCCCTTCAAACAATTCAACTTAAATCATATTCAAAAACTTCTTCAATATCACTCTCAACACTCTCAACATGTACATTCCCAAATTATCAAAGTGTAATATTTTTATACTTTCAAAATCAATCTCAACCAAACCATTATATTTCACTCAACAACAAACCTTATAAGAAAATTTGAAACTTGTGACCACATCACATTCACATTCGGATATTCTAACCTAGTGATCTATTGAAAAGTAAAATTAGTTTCTCTTACCTAATTAGAAGTAGGCATGCTCACAAAGAGCTCTAATTCCTAAGGGAAAACATTGATAGTTTAACATGCACCACAAAGTCCTGATCAATGATCTATACATATCACTAAAACTTTGAACTAACATAGACTAATATTGAAGCTATAATCACCACATGCAAACACATCTACCCAGACAAATCATAAGACCCATGGAAACACATCTACACTTTGATCGGGCATTTTTGCTTTATTCATTATTAGAAGTCTAGTGGTGACCTCTTATCCTAATCTAATGAATAAGGTGGTCAGAAATTTAAAGAGAAGTAGAAAAAAAAAAAAAAAAAAGTTTCTAGAGAGATTGTGATTATATTAAAATGAGACATGAATAACTAATTTTTCTATTTATATACACTTTTCACTTTAATAATAAAATATTCAGATGCTCTTTTAATTATACCACTTTTACTCTAAAGTTATTTTGTAGGTCCTTACGCAAATTTTAAAATAATTATTATAAATTTTAATAAATGTATCATGAGTAATGTCTTGAGGTTAGATAATAATACAAAATTATTTAAATATATATTTTTCAAATAATTAAAAAAATATGACATTGAGATATGTATAATATCATGTAATAAGTTTTAACAACTAACAAAATTGGATGAAGTTGTTCTAAAATAAATTTTTAGTAAGAAAACAAACTAATTCAAAACAGTTATTATAATAAAATCACATAGAATATAAATAACTTTCCAATAAGCATAAGATGGTTCAATTCATATAGTAGTTTTTATAGTGATTATAATTTAATAATTCTCCTGCACTAACCTTTTCATTATTTAAATATTTTCGCTCATAGTCATCTAAAACGTGAATTGGTATTGTTTAATGGGTGTTAGGAAGTGATAAAGAACAAATTATCCAAATGATTATTCAATATTATCCAAACCCTAAACGTCTTATAATTGAACCAGCACAATGTGAAGGAAATATAAAAAGAATATGCATCCTATGTTGGTTAGTTTCGGATTAGTTTAGGAAGTGATGACTTTGTCCTTTTTGGGATTATTTCCAATTTATTTATTGGATCTATACATGAAACCCAAATATAAACACCCCCCTTCCCGGCCCATGGCCCATGTGGTTTTGAAGCATGACAAAAGTTGGAGTGTGTCAATAAAAAAAGACAGGATATATTTATTTGAAGTCTTATATAAAATTATTATTCCGAATGTGAGTAATTCTTCAATTTAATGTAAGTTATGAATTTTTTTTTTCAGACATTAGATGTTTTCATCTTTTTCTATTTTTATGTAAAAAGTTGGATTTCATCTATAAGTAACAATATTTCTTTATTCTCACCTTAACTCTTATTTTTTATCTTTTTTATCTTAAGGTATTGTTTGTTTTGAAATTTCTTCACCATTTTATTTTTAAAAAAATAAATTAAAAGAGAAAGTGTATATAAATTGTTTATGACAGCGACTATTAAGCTTTAAGAGAATCAAAAAATTTCATAATTGAAAACTAAGAAAAAGAGTTTGTCTTTGGAACCTTGTTTCGTTCTCCACAAACGACGTCAATGTTACTATCTGAAATCCATTTAGATAACATTGCTAAGGAGAAAGGTGTATATGAAATATTTTTCATCTAAACTCCTAAATGATATGAGACTATATTAATATATTAAATGTACAAGAATTTTTTTAAATTAAAATAAGTTTAAAAATGTTGTAAAAACATAAATATTTTTCAGAATCTTTTAAAGGTGAGAAATAACATTCTCAATTAAAACATTTTTAGAAATATCACTCTTCTTCGTAATGTAATTAATTTCGTGAAACAAAATATCTGTTGAGGATTTTGTTGACACCAAATTCCATTTGATTATGAGCCATTTTACTTCAACTCCCTTCAAGCTTAAAAAAAATGTGCTCCGAAGATAATGGAGCTTATGATAATTAGTATAGACCTGGCTATCTATTTTCAAAAATGCTGATTATATTAGCCCTTAATGGAGATAGATTAGAAGAATAATCGAATCCATTGTTGACAATTTCTAAGATCTACAACTTCGACTAGACAATTCATTAACATCATCACTCATTAGTGAGGTCCCAATATGATTAAGGTGGGACATGTATAGTTTATGTTGCTTTGTGCAGATAAAAAAAATGTTGTTTTATAAATAAAAAAAATATAAAAACTTGTCACTGTAATTGCAATTCAGTGTTTATCGTGCTTTACCAAAACTGTAACATGGACTCTAAATGGTCGACCAAGAGATCATAACTATAGTTCTAATCATTAGGCTTCATCAACACTTTAAGAATTTCGAGTGAATTTGTAACTGGAAAATATTGGATTCATATAATATTTTTAAAAAGATATTTATTAGAGATATCAAATCCATCAGATATTAGAATATTTTATAATATATAAATGAGTGTAAACTTCATCTTATAAGTCAATTTTATAAGATTGAGTTAGGATTAAAATATACTTCTTAATATAGTATATCGGAGTCATTAAGAGTCTATTCTATTGAAAGTTTGTAGGACTTATTGTGTCACTTGTTATCGAGTCGTTATTAGATTACCCATAAATATAAAATATTATACACGAGTTGGGAATTCAAATGAAAGAAATAGTTAGAAATTTCTCATTGACTAAATATAAAGACATTTAATAATATATAAGTGAGGACAAATCTCACTCTCTATACACAAGTTTTATAAAATTAAGTTGGACTTAATTTTTTTTTTTAATAATATTCTCATTCAAAATTAATTATTAAATAATATTTAATAAAAAAGCACATTCTATACTTTCATAAAGGGGAGGGTTTTATTTTGTTCTCACAATATGAAAGTGTTTTTTTGACATGTGAAATTGTGTAAATGCTTACTCTTATATATTATTAAGCCATTCACCAACCACTCTTGTATTATTTTTCTTCTGTTACTAGATTCCAAAATTGAATCACCAACTATTGCCTTTCAGCTCATTTATAATGAAATAGTTGAATACATGTTTCAATGATTTTTTTTCCGCTAAAGACTTATAGGAAAGAGAAAAAAAAAAGTTTCTCAACAAATTATGATTTTAATAAAAAAAACATAGAGTTACCAAACTCATAACATTCAATTATATCACAAACAGTTACAAATCCTATTATGTCGTGTTGAACACAAAAAATTAACATCCTGCAAAATGTTATCACAACTAAAGACTTTTCCATGACCTTGCTATTTCATCTTGTCATGTATTATATGATCATAACTTAGGCATTTTACTAAACAATATGATAATATATTATTAAACCATAGTATTTTTTTTCGTGCTGACATCTTATAATAGTTAAAATATATTTTTTCACGTCAATTATTCTAGTTTTTTAATACTTGTGTTTTAAAAGCATGCTATTAAGAGTAAGATTAGTGGGGACCAGGCAATATATTAGACTTCTCCACAGTTTCATTGGGTGATGTATTATTATGTGGCACACATGTCAAAGTCGCTTTCTCTGCCTTATTCTAAAAATGTCACAATCCATGTGATAATGAAATTGTTTTGTGGAGTGATGAAGCATGGCAAAATCAGTTTTTTTTCTTCTTATTTCTACGTTTCTTCTAAATTATCTATCATTATACAATATGACAAAAATTGAATATAATTTTTTTTTCCTCTTGAATAAGCAAAAATTCTAACTTTAGGTCGAGTCTTGGAATTTGAGAAGGAAAATTAAAAGTACAGAAAGAAACAAGCAAAAAAGTGGCAGTAGTTGTTTTGCGTTCCTTGAAAGTGATATCCACGTATGAATCGACGTGTGAGCGCGTCAAAGATGGCCCCACACTCTCATCTTTTTTTCTATATTCAATTCACAATTATTCCTCACTTGAAATATATATATATATATATATATGAAATTGAGATATTAGTTTATAATTTTAATATGATATAATGTAAATTTAAAATTGTTCAACTTTTTCATATAAATTTATATTTAGTAAAAAATTATTTTTAATTGTAATCTGGTACAATTAGTTATCATATAAGAAAAAAAAATGGGGATTGCTAGGCCAAAGGTGCAAGTTTTTGTTTAATCATATAAGAACAAGTATGGAATATTTTGAAGACTGTCTTCATAGAATATTGTGATTAGGAAATGTTACCTTTTGAATGAGTTATTTTAATATTTTTAAAATTCAAATGATAAAAAAAAAGAGGTAGAGAAAGTTAAAGATTGAATTAGAACACAAGTTCAATTCTTGAGCATTGACAAGCCTAATTGCCTCTCAGAAAAATATAAATAAGATAAGAGAGTGTAATTATTTTAGAATACAAATATACTAAAGATGAAAATATTTATTATACTCTCAACTTTACCTTAAAAAATAAATTTTAATATTGCTATGCTACGATTGAGAAATAATACACAACAAGTCACATATTTAAGAACAAATTTTTAATACATCATATAGGAGATAATTTTATTTTTAAAAGACGTTTTAATAAAGTAAAAAAATAATATATAAATTATTTTTAATTTTGAGTCTTAAGCTTTTATTTGTAAAAGAAACCATATAAATTAAAATTTTATTATGATACATAATTTCCCTATTCATAATATAAAACAAGAGATGAATGAAGACATTACGGTTCTTGAATGAAAAAAGTTGGGGGATGCTTGGTGCCCCGCACTTGTTGATTTGTCAACGTTCTGACCATAAATAATACATATTTTATTTTTTACAGTCATCGTCTACTCAGTTTTTACAAGTAGGATGATGTATAATTGAAAGAATCTCGAATGAAAAGTTTGTGCAAGAGTTATTTTGAAGAATAAAATATGATTTGAATATAAATTATAGAAATAGAAAATTGTTTTGATTGATAAATAAGTAAATTTAGAAAAGAGCGATGGAGATGGGTCCACTATGACCTTTGGCGAACACGAAGGGAATAGGATCCAAAAGTCACTTGCCCTCTCCACAAAACAAACATTCGTCAACACTCTGCCGCCGCAATTCATCTCCACACTTTCTTTTCGAATCTTCATCATCTCAAACACCAAAATAATGGACGCAAATATAACTATAAACTCTTTTTAAATTTAAATTATTGATATGTAAGTTGGAAATATTCTGATAAATTAAACCAGTATATGATTGACACGTGTAAGGTGGGCATGTGGCAGTGAGTAATGAGGTATTGCATAGGTGGAATTTTGCAATAGGATAGCCACCACGGAATAAAGAAAGTTGACGCGGCAAGTGAATCATGAAAGAACAAGAACAAGAACAACCTCTGTATATAAACCAGCCCTGCCTCACCATGTTAACGCAAGCTCACAAAGTGAGGCCACTCAAACCTCAAACCCTTCTTCTCCTTCTCCTCTCTTTCCTCAACAAAACTTTTCTTTTAACAAAAAAAAGTGATTTTCTTTGCTTGTTGTAAAACATGGGAACCGCTATAGATATGTACAACAACACCAACATCGTACCGGATTTCCTAGATCCGTATAGTGAGGAGCTGATGAGAGCACTTGAGCCTTTTATGAAAACTGATTATTTCTCTGCCTCTTCTAATTCTGCATCTCCCTCACGTCAATCACACCCTTCTTCTCTCATTTCATCTACTTCGTATTCCTCCCCCAACCAAATCAAACTAAACCAACTCACCTCAGATCAAATCCTCCAGATTCAGGCCCAGGTCGGGATTCAACACCACGTGGGTCATTCCAACCATCGTCTAAATCAAGCCCAGCTCGGGCCAAAACGTGTCCCCATGAAACACGGTGGCGCGGCCGCGAAAGCTGCGAAGCTGTACCGTGGGGTGCGGCAACGGCATTGGGGGAAGTGGGTCGCCGAGATCAGACTCCAGAAGAACCGCACGCGCCTCTGGCTGGGAACATTCGACACCGGAGAGGAAGCGGCGTTGGCGTACGACAACGCAGCGTTTAAGCTCCGAGGCGAGTTCGCGCGCCTCAACTTCCCTCATCTGCGACACCAGGGAGCGTTCGTGTTCGGCGACTTTGGAGATTACAAGCCGCTACCTTCTTCCGTGGACTCCAAGCTCCAAGCTATTTGTGAAAGCATGGGAAAACAAGAACAAAAAAAGTGTTGCTCTGTTGAAGACGTGAAGCCCGAGGTAGACGCTGCTGCTGAGCTGGCGCCGGTGGAGTCTGACGTGGCGCAATCCAACGTTTGTCCCGAGTTGGACAATATTAAGGTAGAAAACGTGAACGAAAACCCAATGTTGTCATGGCCTGTGTCTGGCGAATCTTCTTCGCCTGAATCGGGTTTTACTTTCTTGGATTTGTCGGATTTCTCATATTCTAATTATGAGTGGGATGAAATAGAGAGTTTTGGGTTGGAGAAGTACCCTTCGGTGGAGATTGATTGGGCGGCTATATGAGTGGGTGAATTTTCGTTGCCTACGAGAAATGGTTGGTTTTGCTTTGCTCTGCTTCTGGGTTTCATATATGCAGTTATGTTTTGTAATTTTTAGGGTTAAGTTTGGATGTCTTTGGCTGCTTCTGCAATGGAATTTTTGACATTTGCGGATGTTAAGTGAGTGTATTTTATTTGGTGGGTGTCAAAATATCACCTCCCTTTTGCTGAAAAACGGCTTGCAAATTTTAGGCAGTGAATTCAGAGAGGGTCGTCGTGTGGTAAGGTAGTGGCCAATGGTCTTCTTGGTCTGCTGGTGTTTTTTGTTACTTGCATGACCATGGGACTTTTCTCCTTGTGTACTTAAAGTGTACTTCCAATATATGAAAATTTTACATCTTCTTGTAAAGCATGGAGAAGAACTAAGTGATGTTACTAATACTTGTTTTATGCTGAATAATTGTTGTATAAAAAATCGCTAACATTTAATTTAATGATTCTAGCAAGGACTGTTGTCAATTGTCAGTGGTGCCATATTGTTTGGGCAGCTTTCTTTCTCATCCATACAAGAGCTTTAACACTACTTTCGTCTTTTTTATATAAACTTTTTCACTAATGCTTAGAGGAATGTTAATAGTAGAATTTAATATGATTTTATTTAAACATATTTTTAATATAATAAATACCTTTTATTAGAGTTTGATTAGCGTGCATGCTTGGTAGAGAAGATTCCTATGGGCTAACTAAAACTTATCTTTTATATTACTTTAAAATTTTTTGTTGTAAAAAGTTAACATGTACTATTTATTTTTTAATTAATAAATATTTAGGGTTTTTTAAAGGACAACTTGGTACTAAGTGGGCGATTCAAAGACACATAAAAAACTTATTTCTTTAAACTCGTTTTCCCTTTTAATAAAAATAGTAATAATAATAATATCTAGTGATCTCTCATTTAAATAGTAAAACAAAATTATTATTACTTTTAATTAAGATGTTTTTATAAAATAATTGAAAATACATGAAAAATATTGTTTTGTGCTCTGTGTTATATTTTCTTGTGTCAAGGTTACAAACCTAATTTTCTTTACCAAATGGGTGCAACTCATCGAAAAACTTACATACACAATTAAATTTGAAAAGAAAAAAAAACTATTTATTAAGAAAACCTGCGTTCCTGAGAACACCACATTCACGAAAACCTTTTTATTGGTGTTAACTGTTTTATTCCATTAGACCATTCGAGAGTTGGTGGGACTTGTGATTCCATTTGCGACATGAAAAACAAATCAGAATTTAGACAGGTTTTAAAATAAATTAAATCTAATGAAACAAATTAGTCGCTCAACGAATTATAATTAAAATTTAAATACTGTGTGTTTTGTCACCCAATTAAAAATAAACGATATTATTATACATATACACAAAATTTAAATTTATAAAATCTCACATTATTATTAGTTAATTATTTTCATTAAATCGAGTAACGTTGAGTTTTTTTCTCTCTAATAAATGGAATTAAATCTGTTAAAAATGTTGTTCTTCAACTATACCTTTAAACTTACTGTATATTAAAGGGTTTAATTAAAAAAAATTGGCAGTTTGAAGTAATAATAATAATAATGAAAAATAAAGATTGGGGAATTTTGAGAGAAAAGGAGAAAGGAGGGAAGAAGAAGTGGGGTGGGGTTGAGATAAGGAATTTGGAAGGGCGTCCCTTGTCCGTTGAAAAGGTGGAATGAATAAAGTAAGAAAGAAGATGCATCATATTCATATTCATATTCTTATTCTTATTCTTCCTTCTCCACAACCACCCCAAGACAAAGGACCTTCTTTCTAATTAAATCCATGCTTCTTCAAAAGGAATCTCAACCCAACATTGCATCTTCAACTTGCTAAAAACATTCTTTACCCTTTAATCATATGCCTTACCTTACCATAAGAATCTTTTTTCTTTCCACGCTTTCAACCATAACACTACTAATTCACCTTTTAATTCAACATCTCAAAAGCTACCCCTTTATATGCACAATATAAATCCTTTTTTCTTCTATTACTTTTTTTTCTTAAACAGTGTAACACAAATTTAAATTTGTTTTCATTGTGTTATAAAAAAAACAAATCAACGGGGTGAACGCGTGTTTTTATTGTGTTACTTTTTAAGAAAAAAAAAATAGCGCCGCCAAAAACTTGTTTTTTGTGGGGGTTAAACTTAAAAAAAAAAACGCAAGGAATTATTGTTTTCGTTGTATTGTTAATTTTTAAAACAATAAAAACAACGAAAATATATTTATGTTGTATAATTTATTCCGTATACATGTAAAGTTACTTTAAAAATCAATGTGAGAATAGAAAAACTACAAAATATAAAATTATTCATTTTTTCATAATTAATTTGGTTCATTTGAATAATTATGAAACTATTAAAATGGTAAATAGATTATTTTGTTTTTGACTTATCTGATTCATAACAAATTAATTTTCAAAATTTTAAATTTATTCGATTTTTCAATTAATTATGGTAATATAGAAAGAGGTTTTGTTTCACTCATAATTAGTTTAAATACAGTCGTTAGCCACAGTAAAAAACGGTAGCCTGTATCGTAATTAAGTGTGATAATATTAAAAAGGAGAATTTAGTGTTTTTAATGTGTTTTGTAGCGAATGTGGAACAAAGTATTTTTTTGATTAGTGCTAATTGAGGGTTAAATAAGTTCATTGGTTACACGTAAGAACATCTTAATCGAATATTGTGGGCAACTGTCTATTATCTTATATTTAGGGTTTTTTTTATTATCTTAATATGAAAATCGGGGGCCTCCTAGTCATTAAAGCGTAGGTTTTTCAAGATTTTAATTCCTATACTTAAAAAAAATTATTATTTTTTAATTATTTTTTTTATATATATATTTTTGTTTATTTTTGGTTAAGTTTTACCTAGATCTAATCAATCCATTTAAGATACCATCAAAAATATGTTTTTATTACTTAAAATATAAAAAGAAAAGAAATAACATATAAAATTGAAGATTAAATTGAAATTTGAGATTTTTTAAATTAGTGAAACAAAATAAAGAATAATAAAATCATGAATAAAAAACGAATGGGCGATCAAAAATTTCTATTTAGCCTATAATAATAATTTTTTATTAAAACAGTATTGAGTGATATCAAAATGAGTGTAATCTGTATTAGAAAGTTCTAATCCCTGATAGCTGGCCTGAAAATGCTGGCTGTTTCTTTGTGCACCCCTATACCTCCATAGGTTATTCTCTCACCCCATACATAACATAAAAATATTTTTTTATCCTTCTTGTGTCATCCTCATAGAGTAATTTTTCGATTATTTAATCCGGACACGTATTTGAAAACAAACTTCAGAATTATGTAATCCGAAAGCTAAAAAAAACTTCCAAATTATGTAATCCAAAAACTAATTACAAATTTAAAAAAAAAACTTTCAAATTACATAATCGAAATATTACAGAAGAGTATTTTTGGAAATATAAAAATTTACAGAGGTGAAAGAAGAATATATGAAGGTGCAGGAAGAAACAGCCGAAAATGCTAAACCCAGAGGGAATGTTGAGTTCCAATAGGCCCAACACGAAAACCCAAACCCAGCTTTTGCTCCATAGTTGTAATTCCAAAATACTTTTCCCCAAATATTTTTAGGTTTGTTGGATGTGAAATGGTGTTTTGTGAAATAGTTTTAGAGTAAAAGTGGTAGTATTTGGTGGTTTTGTTAAGAGTTGCAATCGTAGTTTATACTGTGGTTCATGATTTGTGAGGGAAAGATAAATTATTGTGTTTTTTTTTAATTGTGGAATTTGAAATTTTGAATCGTAGAATTTAAAATATAAAATTAACTTTTGAATTAATTTGAAAGTAACTTTCTAGATTTAAAAATGACTTCCAAATTTAGATTCTAAATTCAACTATTTTTTTTACTTATATCATCAAAATAATAGTCTTATTATTATTAACCTTGATGAAAAAAAACCTAGTTGATATTGGTTGAAAAACAAAGTTTCGTATTAATGTTCTTAAGAAAATCACCTTGATTATTATTCTAATAGATATTGGTTGAAAATAACCTCGTCAGTTGAAAATAATATATATTGAATGTTAAATGGAAAAAAAAATTGTATTTGACATCAACAAAAATATACGGTTAATGTTAACACAAGAAAGCTAATTAAAGTTAGTTAAGAAATAAAAGTGACCTACACAGTTAGAAAAAAAAGCTTTAACAAAAATTATAAAAGAAATTAGTTACGATAAACTTTAACTTGAAAAAAACTGTTAATATTAAAAAAAAAAAAAAACTCTCAAGCTGATGCTATACTATGATTTCGGTTAAATCGATGACATTATAATTTTAGCTAAGCCAGTGACATAGTGAACAAGATTGTATTAAGAATATTTTAATCAAAGTAAAATTTATACGATGTGGAATTTCTAACATTTTATTTTATTTTATTCTTCCAAAACTTGGACTTTGAATGTGTAAGGTTGCATGTAAAGGTATAGAAAGAAAGAAAAAACTATAATAATATTTATATTTTATTTATTTTACAGTATTTTGATGAAATTTCAATGTTTTATTATTTCAAGGTTATTTATAATATCTTTATTAATATTATTTGTTTATTAAGTAGATTTAAATATGTTTAAATTTTACTTAAAAAATTACATTGATTACCTTCGTTTATAAGATGATCAGAATGTTGTACTTTGTTCGTTTTAACGTGAATAAAGTTTGTGCTGATAGCAATAAATACTAAATAGATACTTTTATCTTTGTGAAATTGTGGTGAAATGAGTTTACTGTGAAAAGGCCTTTGTTTTTGTTTTTGATGATAGATATAAATATGTTTTTTTAGTTATGTTGTGAGTTTATTGTTGTGATGAGTTATTTGAAATTATATCTTTTAATTATAAAAGATTGTTTTGTTGATGTTTGAGACCGATAAGGATGTGAAATTCTATTTTTTTTTTCTTTTCTATAAAGGTTGAATATTATAATTTTTATTTATTTATTTTTTCTTGTGAATTAAAGAAAATAGTTTTTTATGAATATTTTTCTTTTTTACATTCCTCTTAGCGTCTATAATAATTAATTTTAAATATCATAATATTAATTTAAAAACGTTTAGAACGTGAGAGAGAGAATGTATATAGTTATAATTAAAGTAGGGGGTGAGAAATAGTAGTTTTGGTTGTTGCATTTAAAATACACATTGAGTTTAAAGTTGGGCTGAAAGTATACAAGTTAGATCAGAAAACAAGGCAGTGGAGGAAGTGTGAGCTTAGCAAAAATATAATAATAAAATGTCACGACAATATTTATTTGTTAACTCACAGTAGAAACATAATCCCTTAAAGTAAATTCAACTGCTCAAAGTAAAAATGATATGTTCAATCATTTAATTAGTCATCAGAGTAAACAACTTATTAATCAACAAAAATATCAATTTTTAAAAATTGATTTCTATTCAACACAACCATATACACTTAATCACACTCTAAACATCTCAACTTCATTCAATATATCTACAAACAACCAAACATCTATATCACACATTTTCACAATTTCTACAAGAAAAATTTGAACTCGAGACTACGTCAGCTTCACATCTAGATTCTATAACTTATGGTATTATTGAAAAGTAAAACCAACTTCCTTTAGCATATTGGACGTCTCTTTGCTTCTAGAGAGCTTCAACAACTATTAGAGATACAAGAATAACCTAACTTGCACCATAAAATTTTAATTAAGGATATGAATACTAGGACCTTTTGAACTAACATAGACTAATAATAGACATCACATGCAAAACATGTTTAAAAAGATAAAAAAAAAAACTCAAAACCAACTCAAAGAAAAATTAGGAAAATTTACATTTACTCTAATAGAAAAATGGATTGGGCAACTTTCCTCTAATAACTATGAGGAGTTCAAAGATGACTCTGATCTTCAATATTTTAAAGGATGAATTAGATTTTTTAAGAGGAAAAAAAAGAAAAAAAATCAATTTAAAAGAATATTGTTCTTTTAAAATAAGACTTCAATAAATTATTTTCCTATTTATATAGAATTTTTACTTTAATAATAAAATATTTTACTTTATTATACTATTTTTACTCTAAAATTATTTTATAGGTTAACATTTTATATGCTATCTTGGGTTAATAGTTTAGATAAATATTTATCAAAAATGTGTTTTATTGAAATTTGGAATTTAAAAAAGATAAAAAGAGACTGGTGTGATGTGAGATAGTGCTGGAAAGAATGTGGGTCCTCACAATACATATATATTTGCATAGTGCAGCTCACGGTTGCTAGTTATACGTGTGTGTGATTAAAAAAAAACTACAAAATCCTATAACCCCACGTTTACTCGCGAACAATACATTAAATAATACAAAAAAAATGACAGAAATATCACCATTTGTTACAGTTAATTATCATCAAAATCTTAGGAGTATCCTTCATTCCACACTTGGATGACCTGTTACATCATTGGATTTTATGCACTAAAGAATTAAGATCTTCTCCAGTTATAAAATAAAAAGAAAATCTTATCAAGAATAATAATATAACGATTCTGATTGAATATTTGCTACATATAGCTTACTTTGATCTGGACATGACTCCACAAATATACTAATAATGTCAATTAGACCTGAAAGTGGATGAAATTAACCTTTTAGAGTGCATCTGGTGTATTAAATTAATCTATTAACAACATGCTCCTTAAATATTTGTTCCAGTTTACATTGTCAAAGCGTTGGAACAATGAATCTTTGTCAATCTTTTCAAAGTAACGTATTCGAAGTTATTGGTATAAGATATTTAGCCAAGTTATTTTATTTGGCATATGTTTTGAGTAGTGGGATAGAAAGGGATTCTGAGGAGAGAAAAAGAAAGCACAAGCTTGAGTGTCTAAGATTATGCGTTGACCAAAAAGAAAAGAAAAAGTGTAATGATGCATAAACATGTGTTGCGATCAGAAATTTGGTTAGGCTGCTGAACACACACTTGGGGTCTTTACGTAGCTTTTTCATCTTCATATCATGCATCTGAATTTGGTGGAGCATGCTAACTTGTTCAAATGGGATTCTATGCACGCAAGATGTTTTTAGCGTTTGGTCAAACCAATGATCTCGTTTGAACGTTGAACATTGAATGTTGAACAATGAACTAAGATGGTCGTACATTGAGTAGTGATACAAGGGAAGGAAATTATCACTCACCAAAAGAATCGCATTCAGCTTTTAAACCATTCTGTGCAATTTAGTTATGCTCTATTCGAGAGTGAAAGTAAAACTTGTCGTCAACCCTAAATCTTCATTGGTGCCGATTCTTTGATTAAGACATTGTTGCTGAGAAGCAAGCATAATTGTCATTTGTGTTGTTCTTCTTCTGTCATCGAGTAACACTTTGAATCAGCTTTTGAAGTTCGAAATCCACCTTTAAAAACAATAGTCATATATTAGTTTCTTTATCCTCCAAGTTATCAACCAAGTGCGATATTCATTTTCTTTCTCTTTGACTACTGTGTTGTAACGTGAGAGAAGAGATTACTGGATTCTAATGTTTATGGTGTAGCATATTATAAGAGTTCCTTATTGTTTTATGACATGTTTGAACCTCAAATTTTGGAAATACAAATTTATTTTTCTAACTTGAAAACAATAAGAAGAATATGTTTTTTACTTCAAATAATGAAATAATATTTTTTAATTTTATTAATCAATAAGCATTTAGAAAAATTGAAATCTTACTCAGTATTGAAAATGAAGATTCTACATATTTTAGAATTTTATCCACAGGAAACAAATTATATCAGATGCAAAAGGAGATATAATAAGAAAGAAAGTTCAAGGAGATATTAAATTCACGTTTAAGGTTTTTCCGTGATTGGCCTTCATTAGAAAATTGAGAGTTTAGGAGTTAAACATTATAGTTCAATATATAATGTTTCCAGAGCCTACGAACAAGAATGATTGTAAGCATATGCATGAATTTCCCAAACCTAATATTTATTACTAATTTTGGTCATATAAGAAAGAAAAATATTCCAACACCTAAAAATTTTCCTTAATTAAATTTTCTAAGACATTTTTAAAATTGTGTTATTCTTTCTTCCAATTAAATTAGAATTCAAAAATTTGTTAGTTCTTAAATCAATAAAGTAATTAATAAATTGCATTATAAATTGAGTAAATGAATAATTTGATCCTCAAATGTCTCAAGCATACCAATTTAATACTTAAACAAAGAAAAAACTGATTTAGTTTATGAATATGTAATTAATCTCTAATATTACAGCTTTACAATTAAACAATCTGAGTCTCAAATTGATATTTAAAATTGTATTTTTGTGACAAAAGAATCCTATAAAAATTTTAAATAAGACATAATTGTAATTTATTTTAAAATTTCAGCATTAATAGCATTGGAAATTTTCCGTAATTATCCATAAATTTCTAAAAAGTGTTATTCAACATTATTGATTTTGAAAATTAATTGCGGTGAAAATGTACAAGGCGTAACTCATATTGGGCCTAATTTTTGGGACTAAGATGGATGGATAACAATAACATCCCCACCCAACAAAATACGGTTTCTCATTCTGCATTCCCAAGAATTTCAACCTGCACCACCATAAATTTTAAATGACTATTTCGCCCTTATAAAAATAAATGTTCAATGTCAGTGGCAATATGTTGGTTTGGAGCGATCTTCGTGGGTCACGATGGTTGTGCTTGGTGGCTCACGGTGGTGGCTGGTAGCGGTGCCAATTCAGTTGAAGGGTAATTGCTGTAATGATTTCAATGAGTTGAAGTGTTTGTCCTTAAAGCACAATATTACCATATTGTCATTAATATTGTTATTACGATGTAAGTCTCTCATAGACGTCAATATGCATGCATTGACTCATATGTATATGATAGGGGCACAATTCACATTTTTTAGGTATTTTCTAATGTTTGTTTTATACATTCATATTTCCAACTACTTATTTATAATGGAAATTGGTGCAGGTGAAATTGCAAGATGATTGTCTCATACCAACTGTAGACATAATGTGGTTTACATACAGTTATGTGAAGGCTAATTTATGGTCTTCATATTATGTTAGTGGGATGCAATTATTTACATAGATGTTACGAATTACACGTTCATATGTTAGCCTTGTAAACGTTTGATGTTATTCACGCACACTATTCATTTTATTGTTGTATATGGCTTTGAGAATGCACACTCTTATATCTCAAACTTAGTTTCTTTATTCATAACTGTTTTTTAAACACTTACATTTTGGAATGCGTATATCTATAATGTAAATATATTATGGATTGCATAATGTAAAACATATTTCTGAAATAAAAAAATACGTTTCAAAATGTTTAATTCAAAATGTTTTATTACATTTTAGACACATTTGAAAATGTATTTTTGGATCCATAAGTACATTCTAAATTATACAATTTGAAATGTATTATTACATTACTTAGATCCACTCATATTTCAAAATGTGCAATCTAAAATATAAAATATATTTTTTTTTAAAATATTTTTCTCATTTGAAATGATAATACATGTTGAAATTCATGAAAATACAGATAGAAAACCCAAGAAAATAATAATAATAATAAAGAAAGTCCATGATTAAATAGTTGAGGAGATAGTTTGTTATGATGAATAGTCCTTGTTGGTAAAAGGTTGTGTGAGTGTAATATAAAAAATAGAAGTAGTTTGGTGGGAAGAAAGGTTGGTAGGTTCATTCGATTTACATCAAGATACAGTGAAGAGTTGAGAGAAAGTAGAAGGAACACACACATGGGTTTATTTTAATGTCGACAACGATGTTAAGCCATGCGGAACTCCATCATTCCGACCTGGACCTTAGTAGGAAGGGCCCCATTTCTCTCTTCTCAAACTCTTTTCACTTCAATTCAACATGCTCCAAATAAGCCAAAAATAAGATAAAGACCAACAAATTTATATATATTATTTATTTATTTAAATGTATTCAATCTCTTTTCATAAGAACCAAGTTCCGCAATCTCAACAGTAGTGATTGAATAATGATATGATGCTGAATGTAAGACAAAGTTGGAAGGATTTGCCGACCTTAGCCCCCTTCCCTTTAATGGAGGGTTTGGGATAAGGCAAAACTGATGATCATGAGATCTACTCATAATTTGGCCTTCAACTTGAACACTGCATGCATGCATGCAAGCAAGGGGATAAGAATTCAGCTTTCTGCTACTAAAGGAGAAGAGGATAAAATCATGTTACAAAATAAAGGGATCAAATGCAGATGATATCCATTTTGCTCAAAAGTGCATCCAAAGTGGATTCATTCAACTTGTGTTTCCACAATTTTTTATTTATTTATCAAGATTCCTAATCTATGGCTCACACAAATGCCATAACCATTTCACACCAAAACCACTCTTTTTTAAGTAATATCTTCGCGATTCAAATTTATGCCATTCCTTTCAAACCAAATATCCCCTCTTCTTTATCCTCTTAATAATATCTTTTTTTCCAACTTGGTTAACAAATCATTTTTATGGCATATGTATCGCTTTTTAAATAATTTCACCTCTTTAAAATATGCATTACTTTAATCATCACATTTAGATTAGTTAATTTGAAGAAACATTATAAAGGTCAACATATGATTCAATTTGAGTTTCTTTCATATACCTAAAACTGGAAGAGTATATTATGATCCATGCCTTGCTTTAGATTATGTCCATTCAAATACAACGGGCTATCGGTTAATTCATTGAATATCATGATCCCAGATTTTTAGAAGATACTTTGTTTTTATGACAAAATAAATTATTTGAGTGTATAATTATAAGAAAAAAAAATGAAATTCTATAAATTTAAGAAAGTAATTTCATTACATAAAATTAAAAAAAAATTATATTTAAAAATAAAATTTTAAATTATTCGTATTTTCTCTTATTTCAAAATTATTGTACTTCTTCATTTTATACTCTCTTTTCTGCTTGATCTTAACTAGGACATATTCGTTTCGGCTTCCGTTACTCATTCATTTAAAAGCAAAATATTTTTTTTTTTAGGATAATTATTGACTTCTTTCTAGTCATCATAAAATATAGTTGAAGATTCTTATAAAAACAAAATAACAATTAAAAGAAAATTAAAAGCTAAATTTAACTTATTTAGTGAGAGAATTTTTAACCAGTTTGTGATGAGTGGAGAGAAAGTACCACAATTATCTTTTAATTAAAAGATAACAATTGTAAAGTGGCTTTGTGCGTCAATATATTAATTCCCATTAATATATTACTCTATCCTACTCTTATATTAATATTTTCTTATTTTTTGGACAAATACAATTAAATCATCTATTAATTACTTACACCATATACCAGAAGATGTAATTTTTTTTATCTTTATTAAAATTCTAAAGTTACCTATCTACTATTGGAAATTTGAATCTCAATTAAGTTGATATCCAAATTTCAATAATCATATATCTTCATACCAAAAAGAATACCATAAAAAGAAGAAGGAAAGATACAAAAGTATCTATCTATTTTGAAAAAAACAATCCTAAGTACAGGATGCGACTCGTCACATCTAGATTAGCCATACAATGTTACACAATTATTTTTCCTTCTAAACATATGATAAACTTTAAAAACAAATATTTTATGTAACTTTAAACATTTAATCCATTAACCTCTAATGGACCAAAGAACCGTATAAAGGTTATGAAAGATGTTTTTCTAAAATATATTTTGAATCGTTTAATGACTATGATGTAATACATAAAACAATTAAATATTATATAATAATAAATGTCGGTAAAAAAAACTATATAATAATAAGTTTTTAATGCATTGATAAATAATCTAATCTTTTTTATCTCATTGACACAGTAGTTCTTAACTAAGGAGGAAAGTGAGTTCAGTAAAAACAACATATGATTGAGAAAACATAATAAATAATTGTTTTATCTTCCTATTATTTTTTATCAGAAAAATCAAATAAATAAAAAAATAAATTAAAAAATATCTCAATCTTTATACAAACAAGTCAATCTAATACTTCAACACAAAAACGCATAAAACAGAGTTACTAAGCAGAACAACAACCTCATTTTATTACTAACTCACCTAATATTTTTTGATAGATTTTGTACAATCGATTCAATACACTAATCAAAGTAAAAAAAGCTAACTAGCCGAGCTTCACGTGATTGTGAAAATTTCAATATAATGTACCCTTCTATTTTTAAAAATCTTATCATTTCTATGTCTTTGTATTTCTCTTGGAACTACTACTCATGACAAATATGAAAATTATAAGTATTATTACACATAAAATTGTTATTATTACTTCCATCATTAATATAACAATGACTATTTTTATTATCATTATTTAATTTGTATTAAATATAAGATAATTTAAATTATATCTCTAAATTTTGAATATAATTTAAATTTGTTATGATTACTACAGTGGAAGCAGTGACGTGGATACATAGCGATGAGAAATTATTAGATTCAAAAGAGGGGATAATTCAGTTGGTCCACGTACCTCTCCTTTAACCGAAAGTGCAACTGATAGTTGATGTGGTTTGTGGTAGTTATTATGACTTTAAATTCTGATGCCATTCCCACTGTATCAAATGAGAATATTTGTGGATAAATCAATGTTCCAAACCCACTTTCCTATTGTTTCTTTCATTGCAGTAACTCCACCAGTAATTTTTTTTATTAACAATAAAAAAAAAATATAAACAACTTTAGTTGGTTAAACCTTTATATATAATTATATAAAGGACAACTTTAAACACCCAATAAACATATTTAATTTTTTTTTTAATTTTTACAGATATTGCTATATTAGTCATTGAGTTTATTTATTTAGTTTCTCCCAACTATGTCAATTCTTCAAAAGCTTTTAATTTTATTATTGTTCATCGTTTATTAACAGGTCAAACACATACGTAGTGAGAATTATTCCTCGAGTCTATTATTCTTGTTTTTCCTTCTCTAAGGTATCGGTATCCCAAGAATAGTAAATAGAAAATGATTTGTTTATTTTGTTAATGTCATTTATACTATTTTTAAATATTATATTATATTAGTAATCATAATTTTAATATGCCACTTCTGTGAAATCCTCCTTATAATATGATAAATTTTAAATTGTTAATATTTTTTCCTTTTAAAATGTGATATTTATAAATTATTTTAACCCTAGAATAATATTTTATTTTCTCTTATCTTAATTCATATTTTTTTTTTCTTTTATGACCTTAATTTAGAAAAAAAAAATAATTAATAATTATATTGACTAAATTAGATAATATTTTAGATACCAATTAATTAGTGGTTATAACTTTGATTAGATACCAAATTAGAAATTAATTTAGAAATTTTATTAATAATAGAAAATACTTCAGATACTAATAATTTTATTAGTCTCTAGAATAATATCTAATTTAGTCAATATAATAATTAATTATTTTATGTTTCTAAAATTGATTTTTATTTAATGTTTTTTTAGTGTTTAAGGAGTTCAAATTTATCTCAAAACTTATACTTTTTAAAAATGTGTTTATGCCTCTCAAAATACTTAATTTTCACAAATGCCTCAACCTCAAAACTCTATTTTCTTTTGAAGTTTTAAAAAATATTTTTGATAATATTGACGCACCGAATTAATTCACTCTTCCACTTCACTCTAACCTTATTTTTCTTATAAAACAGAAAAAGAAACTACAAACATAGGAAAAAAAGAGAGAGAATTGAAGGAATATTATATTAGATGATCAAATACAATTTATAGCGAAGATCTTATAAAAATACCTCAACATACTAAAAGGATTAAAACAGTTTCAAAACTAATTAATTTTAGTTTCCTTTACTCCCCTCTCAAACTGATATCACGTGAAGTAGTGATCATCAGTTTGTTGAAAGTTAAAAACACTCAAAGACTTTGTTAGAATATCTGCAATTTGATGATGTATGATATTTGATGTTGTGATGTATGATATTTGATGTTGTGTTGACAGATGAACAATCTAAATAACTCCATTAATCAACTTATTTTTCATAAAGTAAAGATCTAGTTCAAAATGTTTAGTTCTTGACTGCATGATAGGATTAGCAGCCAAAAATACAACACTAAGATTGTCACAATAGATTATAGCACAACAATGATAAGTTCCTTGAGAAGAGAAGCGATTTAACTTTGATAATTTCAACAATAACAACCCTATGCTTTCATGATGACCAAGACAAAAGTTTGTTGCCAAAGTACACACAATACACAATACCCTATTGTAGATTTCTATCATCAAAATCAGAAGCCCAATCAAAATCGAAGAATGTCATTAAGTTCAAATTAGATGGTTTTTGAAAATGAAGGTAATGACTGATAGTCTCTTGTAGATATCTCAATATCCTTGTCACATCGTTCCAATGATAATCTTGAGAATTATGCATAAATTGACATACTTTATTAATTGAAGATGACAAATTTGGTCTGGTGATTGTGATGTATGGGAGAGAACCAACAATAGGTCTATAAATGAAGGATCAATGATAGATGTAGAGTCGTTTGCTGTGAGTTTTAAACTAGAAGTCATAGGTGTAGGTTATGGTTTGGAATAATCCATTTTTGGCTCGATTAAGTAAATATCAAATATACTATTTTTGAGAAAGAAAAAGTCCTCCATCAAAAGTTTTGAATACCTTAATACCTAAAAGTGATGAAGATAAAATCTTTGAGACTAAAATTGGCTTGTAAAGATAGTATATTAAGAATGAAATTTAAGCTCAATTCAATCTTATAAAACCAACTTATAAGATGAGGTTTGCACCTCCTTATATATTGTAAAATGTCCTTATCTGTAATCGATGTGAGATCTCCAACGCCACCAACAAATTTTCATCTTCTAATTCTATTGCAATATGAAAAGTTTGGAGAGAAAACAATGATTGCTAAGTGAAAGATATGATCAATCTCACTGTTCTTTGGATACGATGTATAAGAAAAAAAATGAATAGAGAAACTAAATGAATATTATATTAAATTATCAAATACAATTACAAATAATGTTTTATAAAACACAGGATAAAAACAATTCCAAAACCAACTAATTTTAGTTTCCTTTACATTCAAAAAAATAACTTCAGTGTTAAAGAATTATAACGTTTATAGATTTTCACTAAAAACATGGCAATGGCAAGAGTGATAAACCTCGGATTTCAAACACGATTCCCTAAAAAGCATAAAAAAAAAAACTTTAAAACATGACTACACAACAACAATAAAAATAATTTTAGTGAAACTCGTATGGGAAAACATAACTGTTTTACCTTATAATCGTATTTCTAAACACAATTTATCTAATATATATTAGTGTAGGGAGACTTTCTCTCTCCAAATTACAATCTAATTAGGTAGGGTCCATTAATCATGTGATTGTATTATTATTAAATTAATTGCATATAATTAGGTACAATATTGCATAGAGTATAATTTGATAATTATTATTTTCTTAATACTCCACTCAAGTTGGTAGGTGAAGATCAGTGCCAAGTATTTGGAACTTGTGTCGGTACATATGAAGGACTGATTATCACAACTTGTAATTTTTCTAGCACAATGTGACAGTTTATCTTAATGTGTTTTGTGCGTTCATGAAATACTGGATTTGCTGGTATATGTAATGCCGCTTGATTGTCACATAAATGTTGAGCTGACAAGTTACATGACACCTTTATATATTGCCTTAGGGTTCGAACCGAAAATGCTATGTCAGGTCGAGTAACCGTGAGGTATATCAGTCGTCCCACGAGTCGCCTGTATTTGACTAGATCCTTTAATAACTCTCCATCGTCTGGTGTGAGTTTTAGGTATTGCTCCATTGGAGATTTGTCTGGACGAGCACATGTGAGTCCTATATCCTGCAAAATATCAAGCACATATTTTTTGTGTGACATGTAAATACCGAAAATTCAATTTCTAGAAAATATTTTAAGTCTCCAAGATTTTTAATGCGAAATTGTTGTAATAGACAGTCTTTAATACGCTGAATTTTTGTCAAATCATTTACTGTCAAAAGAATATCATCCATATAAATCAAAAGGCCATTAAATGATGAGTTATTTTGTCTTGTGATAGAGTAGTCTGTCTTGGACGGTTGAAATCCTACCGATTTAATCACATGAGAAAATGTTGAAAACCATGTTCGGGATGCCTGTTTGAGACGACCATAAAGGGATTTGTTGAGTCGACATATCCCCTTTCGATGATGCCGGGTGGCAAGTCAATGTAAATAATTTTATGCAATGTGTCTTGTAAGAAGGCATTTTGCACATCTAGCTGGTGAGTAAACCAATTTCTGGCTGCTGTAATGGTTAGGAGACACCTCAAAGTTGTTAATTTTGTTGTTGGTGAAAAAGTTTTAGAATAGTTGACACCTTCCATGTGAGTGTACCCCTTTGCGACAAGGCGCGCCTTATATCGTCGATGTTGCCTTGTACTTTATTTTATAAACCCATTTGCATCTAATGGGTTTTCGCCCGGGTAACGGTGTCAAGGTCCACGTTTGATTTAGCTGCAAGGCGGAAAGCTCTTCGTCCATTGCTTTTTGCCAATTTGGATCAAGGATAGCTTGAGCATAAATGTGATGTTCTTTGGTGGTTGTGATGTTAGCAAGATATGCATTATGTGTAGAAGAAAATCGTGAATTAGAAAGAAAATGATGCATAGGATACCTGGTTCCATTCGACCGATCTTGGGCAGTGGTCGAATGATAGGCTTAGGATCCCGTTACGTAGTCTTGAAGCCAAGAAGGTGGGGTTGATGTTCGACTGGATCGTCGATCAGGAAAGTCGGTTGGAGAAGGTTTGGTAATGGGCGCTAGACTTCTTGGAATGGGAGAGGAAGGTTGGTCTGCTGAAGGTTCAGGTGCATTATGACGAGTAGGAGGAGAAAGTTGGTTTGATGGAGGTTCAGGTGCATTGTGATGGGTAGGAGAAGAAGATTGGTTTGATGGAGGTTCAGGTGCATTGTGATGGGTAGGAGAAGAAGGTTGATCGAGTGAATGTTGGACAGGAGTGGGTAAGTCAATGTCAATAGTGGGCAAAACACCTTGTAATTGAGGTGAGGATTGCGTGTGAGACTGTTGGCAGAATGGGAAAACACTTTCATGGAAAATGACATCCCGACTTGTAAAAAAAGTGTCTGCATCTATATCAAAAATTTGTATGTGCTTTGATTGAGAGGATAACCAATGAAGATGCACTGTCAACCACGCGGATCAAATTTTTGTTTTTTAAGTGAGAAAGTGAAGGTGGACGATTATATAGCATCTCAAAAGGTGATTTATTTTTTAGTAAAGGTGTTGACAAACGATTAATGATATATGTGACGGTTAAAACGCATTCCCCCAAAATTCTAATGGTAAATGGGACTGAAATAGGAGGGGTCGTGTTGTGTTTAAAATGTGTCTATGTTTGCGTTCTACTACTCCATTTTGTTGAGGAGTGTAGACACAAGTGTGTTGACATTCAATACCTTTTTTGAGAAAAAAAATTACGCATAGAAATAAATTACAATCCGTTGTCAATGCGGATGATTTTAATAGATGCCAGAAATTGATTTCGTGCAAAAGTAATGAATGATTCTAAGAGATGTTGGGTTTCAAACTTGTGATTCATAAGAAATAACCAAGCACATCTAGTATAGTCATTGACTATAGTGAGAAAAAAATGTTTTCCAAAATGAGTTGGGGTTTTATGAGGATCCCAAATGTCACAATGCAATAGATTAAATGGAGAATGAGATTTTATTCTGGTTAAAGGAAAGGTAGCCTTGTCTGTTTAGCTTTGGGACAAATACTACAATTATTATGAATGAGAATAGATTTTTACTGATAGATAGTAAGGAAGATGCAAGTTGTAGACACGCCGGAGAAGGATGTCCGAGACGCTTGTGCCATAAATCAGGGTCGGTCGAACTTTGAGATGCGTGGGCTTGGTTTGGGAGAGGGGACATAAAGTTTAAGCCTGCGTGTTGTTTACCCGAGTCAATCATCCTCCCCGTAGCCAAGTCCTGCAAAATGCAACCATGTGGAGTAAAAACGACACAACAATTTAGTGAACTAGTTATCTCACTAATTAACATGAGATTTAAATTAAAAGAAGAAACGCAAAGAACGTGAGTGATATTGCCATTGAATTGAATTGAATTGTGCCTGTATATGAGATGGGCGCAGTTGAGCCTGTGGGCAGATTAACATTTGGAATAAATGATGATGTGTGTGTGAAAATTTGTGAATCACATGCAATATGATTGGTTGCTCTATTATCCAAAATACATGGTTTCGTAAAAGCATAATTAAAGATGAGTTATGGCAAGCATACTTGCAACACTAACAAACGTATCATTTTTACCGTTATTGTTGAACGAGTAAATAGTCTTTGACAATTGCTGAATTTGCTCGGCAATAAAGCCTTGTACAAGGTTTCTACGTTGGTGCCTTCTTTGTCAAACATGATCTCTTATTTAACGGATAAAATTAGAAAGACTGTCAAAGCACATGATTAGTGCTCTGACACCATATAAGAAAATGGTATGTAAGATGATGGTAAGAAGAAAGAAGATGTCTTGTGTTTATTTACATAACTCCATGTATAGGAAATATATACTAGTGTAGGAGACTTCCTCTTTCCAAATTACAAGCTAATTAGGTTAATCATGAGATTCTATCATTATTAAATTAATTGCGTATAATTGTGTACAATATCGTACAATAATTGCATAACTATATTTTCTAGTTCATTTAACATATTTCCTTGTACATTTCATTATAACTAAGGTAAGAGGTTAACCTCAATCTTGAATTCTTTCTTTTAATAATTTTTTAACAAAGCCTTCTTAGCTCAGTGGTAGAGCGCGTGGCTTTTAACCACGTGGTCGTGGGTTCGATCCCCACAGACGGCGGTATTTTTTTTTTTTGCATGGGTGGGTTAACCTCAATCTCAAATTCTTTCGTTTTCGTTTAACAAATTTTTGACAAAACTTTCTTAGCTCAGTGGTAGAGCACGTGCCTCATTTTTTTCAAGTAAATTTTCATTTTTCAGCTATCAAAGTTTCCTCTATGTGTTTCTTTATTGTTTTGGGTATCGGGAAACTATGCAAAGTAGTTTTTATGAAGAAAAATGTATGGTGCACAATTTATTTTTACGTGAATCCTGCGTGATAGTATGAATTTAGATATATGATAGCTTCCTTGATGATTTTGTTGAAGCAAAGATCTCTTTATGATATAAACTACTAAGTATGATTTTACACATATATAACATGATTTTTTTAATACAAGTTTATATTGCATTTATAGGTCAATGATAATCCTTGGATATTGTTGGAGATCCCACATCGACTAGAGATAAGGACATTTCATAATATATAAATGGGTGCAAACCTCACCCCATTGAGCCGGTTTTATGGGGTTGAGTTAGGCTTAAAGTCCACTTTCGTAATAT